>Ga0209295_1000234_pt1 | contig 41534 bp, 40 predicted proteins | sample Porto_5metaG_FD_187428 | JGI IMG/M metagenome (GOLD analysis project Ga0209295, IMG submission 187428) | Marine algal microbial communities from Porto, Portugal - Porto_5 metaG (SPAdes) (version 2) | ecosystem: Host-associated > Algae > Red algae > Unclassified | place: Portugal: Porto... | reverse complement strand
TAGTTGTTGGCTACTTTGTTCGTAAAACCATTGCAGAAGCAAAAATATCCGGCGCAAGAAACATGGCCGAACAAATTGTTGAGGATGCAAAGCGTGATGCGGAAGCATTGAAGAAAGAAGCGCTCTTGGAAGCGAAAGATGAAATTCATTCCTTTCGTGTAGAGGCGGAGCAAGAAGTTCGTGAAAGACGTAATGAGCTTCAAAGACAAGAAAACCGTTTACTTCAAAAAGAGGAAAATCTTGATCGCAAAGACGAATCTTTAGATAAACGGGAGTCCCTGTTGGAGAAGAGAGATCATTCTCTGAATGAACGACAACAACATATTGAAGAGATGGAAAGCAAAGTGGATGATATGATTCGTTTGCAGAAAGCCGAGTTGGAACGTATTTCAAGTTTAACTCGAGATGAAGCGAAACAAATCATTCTGGATCAAGTTGAAAATGAGCTTTCCCACGACATTGCAGTCATGACGAAAGAATCTGAAAACCGAGCGAAAGAAGAGGCTGATAAAAAGGCGAAAAACATTCTTTCACTTGCGTTACAGCGTTGTGCAGCTGATCATGTAGCTGAAACGACGGTATCTGTAGTCAATCTTCCAAATGATGAGATGAAAGGTCGTATTATCGGACGTGAAGGACGAAATATCCGTACGTTAGAAACGTTAACAGGTATTGACTTGATCATAGATGATACACCTGAAGCTGTTATCCTATCGGGCTTTGATCCGATTAGACGTGAAACAGCGAGGATAGCTCTGGACAAGCTAGTCCAGGATGGCCGCATTCATCCTGCACGAATTGAAGAAATGGTGGAAAAATCACGCCGTGAAGTCGATGATTATATCCGTGAGATGGGTGAGCAAACGACATTCGAAGTCGGAGTTCACGGTCTGCATCCGGATCTCATCAAAATTCTCGGTCGCTTAAAATTCCGTACAAGTTATGGACAAAATGTCCTGAAGCATTCAATTGAGGTTGCACATCTTGCAGGTCTCATGGCTTCAGAGCTTGGAGAAGATGCAAAGCTTGCAAAACGAGCAGGTCTTCTGCATGACATTGGAAAAGCCATTGATCATGAAGTAGAAGGAAGCCACGTAGAAATTGGCGTTGAGCTTGCGACGAAATATAAAGAGCATCCTGTTGTCATCAACAGTATTGCCTCTCACCACGGTGACCAAGAACCGACATCTATTATCGCTGTTCTTGTTGCGGCAGCAGATGCATTATCTGCAGCACGCCCTGGTGCAAGAAGTGAGACGCTTGAAAATTACATTCGGAGACTTGAGAAATTAGAAGATATCTCTGAATCTTATGAAGGTGTTGAAAAATCGTTTGCGATACAGGCTGGACGTGAAGTGCGTATTATGGTGAAGCCAGATTCAATTAATGATCTTGAAGCTCACCGTCTAGCAAGGGATATTCGTAAGCGAATTGAGGACGAGCTCGATTACCCAGGTCACATTAAAGTGACGGTCATTCGAGAAACTCGCGCAGTAGAGTATGCAAAATAGAGCGGTGCGCTTAGCGCCGCTTTATTTTTTTGTGTAAATATGCAACACTGATAAGAAGTCAATTTATAAGAGAAAGGGTTCAAAACGCATGAAAATATTATTTGTTGGAGATATTGTCGGTTCACCTGGACGAGACACACTGAAAGAATACTTACCAAAGCTAAAGAAGAAATATCAGCCCCACTTTACCATTGTCAACGGAGAAAATGCTGCTCATGGGAAAGGGATAACTGAAAAAATCTATCATGAGCTGCTGCAAGCAGGAGCTGACGTGCTCACAATGGGCAACCATACTTGGGATAAAAGAGACATTTTTGATTTCATTGATGACGCAGCCAACATGGTTCGTCCGGCGAACTTCCCAGAAGGCACACCTGGTAAAGGTTTGACGTTTATAAAAAAACAAGGGAAAGAATTAGCCGTCATCAACCTGCAAGGACGTACTTTTTTACCCCCACTTGACTGCCCATTTCAAAAAGTAGACGAGTTAATTGCGGAAGCATCCAAACGTACACCGTTCATTTTTATTGATTTTCATGGTGAAGCCACAAGTGAAAAGCTAGCGATGGGCTGGTATACAGACGGCCGTGCATCATGTGTCGTTGGAACGCATACACATGTTCAAACAGCAGATAACCGCGTTTTGCCAAAAGGAACTGCGTATATTTCAGATGTGGGAATGACAGGACCTTATGATGGCATTTTAGGTGTTGATCGGGAGACGATTATTAAACGATTCAAAACAAGTCTTCCAGTCCGTTTTGAGATTGCAGAAGGACGCACGACATTAAGTGCAGTCATCGTAGAAATTGACGAACAGTCGAAAAAAGCTGTCAAAATTGATCGAATTTTGATAAATGATGACCATATTTTCTTTGAATAAATGTTCACATATTTATTTCAGAAAAATATTAATCAGAAAGAAGGAATATGCGCCCTCTATCGTGAATATAGTAAAAATGGTAGGTAGCCTGCTATTTTTGAAAAACATTTTGGGGATGGATTTTCAAAAAATAGCATCATCTAACAAAGATTGTTCTAATGAACACTCACTTATCCATTGTAAATTTAAGGGGGAGCAGAAATGGAAATTTTAAAAGTTTCAGCAAAGTCAAATCCGAATTCAGTAGCAGGAGCATTAGCAGGCGTTTTACGTGAACGCGGTGCAGCGGAAATACAAGCAATCGGCGCTGGAGCGCTGAATCAGGCGGTCAAGGCTGTAGCCATAGCAAGGGGATTTGTTGCACCAAGCGGAGTGGATTTGATATGCATTCCAGCCTTTACTGACATTCTTATCGATGGAGAAGAAAGAACAGCCATCAAATTGATTATTGAGCCACGATAATTCTAATTTTATTATTTTCAACCTGCTTACATCATGTAAGCAGGTTGTTTTTGTTTACCACTATACATTTCTTATATAACATATTCAGTTCATGAAATAGATAAAAATGACATATTAGAGCTTGCATTTTTTCACCATGATGATAAATTAAGATTAAGTTAAAAATACTTCATCAAAAATAAATATTTAAGTAGGTGAAATAATGGTTGAAGCTTTTTTGAAAAGAGGAAAGCTTGTTTTTATTTTATTTTTTATTGTTCTCATTGCTGGCGGCTATTTATTTACGCAGCTTCCTAAGCGAGAACTGCCAGAATTCCAAGCAAATATCGTCACGATTTCCACCGTGTTTCCGGGTGCGGATGCAAAACAGGTGGAAAGTGATGTAACCAATAAGCTCGAATCAGCCATATCTGATATCAATGGTGTAGAGAAAACGAGCTCTGTTTCTGCCATTGGTTTTTCAAATATTGTGCTTGAAATTGATGATCAAGCCGACTTTCAAAAGGTGGCAAGTCAAATTAAGAATGAAACCACGAGTGCTGCGTCGTCCTTTCCTGACGGAGTGATGGAGCCTGATGTAAAGGATGAGTTTGGCAACGTGCCGGTTGGTTCTTATATGGTTGTGGCAAGTCAATCAACAGACTTAGCAAAAAGTCAGGAATCGCTGCGTGCGTTGAAGGAAAAGGTTGAGGACATCAAAGGGGTAGACAGTGTCGTCATCAAAGGATTCAATGATAAGCAAGCGGTATTAAACTTAGATTCAAGCAAACTGGAGGATGAAGGGTTAAATGTAACGGATGTCACAAATGCCATCAATCAGGAATTTGATACATCTCCACTAGGCGACATTCGGACAGGCGGCGAGAAGGTCAAGCTGTCCATCAATACCTACGACCGTTTGGATCAAGTGAAAAAGCTTGAGCTTTTCTCCAAAACGAACCGTGAACCGGTCACAATCAGTCAGCTTGGCATTTTAAAAGAAGTAGAAAAAGAGAAAAGTGACATTGTGTCGTATAACGGAAAGCCCGCCTATTCATTTACAGTCAATATCAAACCAGGGCTTGATATCCCTAAAATGTATGACAAAGTCAGTGATGTTATTGAGAAAGAGAAGCAGCTTCCAAGTGGTGTCGAGTGGGTAAACTACTATTCACAAAAAAGTGAAGTGGATGCCATTTTTAATGATTTGATAAAAGAAGCCATTGTTGCTGTCATCGCTGTTATTGTTGTCACCACACTTGGTCTTACCATTGGCGGTGCGTTTATCGTTTCACTTGCCATCCCATTATCAATCACAATCGGAACGATTCCGCTGCCATTTTTACAAGTGGACCTCAATCAGATTTCGATTATCGGCTTTATCATTGCCCTAGGAATACTTGTCGATGATGCCATTGTCGTCAACGATAATATATTAAGACAGATGAAAAAATATGAAAGTCCGCTGAAAGGAACGATTGCAGGGGTCAAAGAAGTTGCAGGGTCTATTTTGACATCAACACTAGCGGTTGTGTTTGCTTTCTTGCCGCTTGTTTTCCTATCAGGTGCAAACGGTTCATTTATACGAGCATTACCGTCTGTTCTCGTAACGACTGTACTTGCATCTATGGTGATTTCTCTGACACTAGTGCCAGTCTATCAATATACCGTGAACCGAAAAAGACAGAACAAGAAAATTCAAAAAGAGCCAGGATTCCTAGGCAAACCGTTAAAAAAATTAGCTGATTTTTATGCAGACCGTATGCTGACGAACATTGTGAAGCGTCCGCTGCTTATTGGCTTAAGTGGTTTGCTTGTTGCAACGCTTGCCTTTTTACTGATTTTCGTCACACCATTTGAATTTTTCCCTGCAGCGAATAAGAAAGAAGTGGTTGTCACTGTCACACTTCCAAGTGAAACAACATTAGACAAAACAAATGAAACATTAGAGAAAATAGAACAAGAGATGAAACAGCAGAAAGGCATTGAAGAAACGGCGATCTTTGCAGGCGGCGGTGTACCGAACCTGTTTAATGAAAGTATTTCAAATGCAAGTGATCATACTGGTCAGGTTGTCGTGAGAGTAGACAATGATCAGATGACGAGTAAACAATTAATAGATCGTATGACAGAGCCATTGCGTAAGAAATTTAAAGATGCTGATATCTTTATGAAAACCATTGTTCAAGGACCGCCAACTGGTGCGCCTGTGACAGTAACCATTGCGGGTGACTCTTTTGCAAAGCTCATTGATGTCAAAGAAACGCTCACAAGTGAAATGAAAGAAAAAGGAGCAAGCTTGATCACTGACGATGTCAATCAGCCAGTAAAAACGATCTCCTTTGAACTAAACCGTGACCGAATGGCAGAAGATGGTCTCAGCGCTCAGTTTGTCAGCAGACAGCTCGGTCTTGTGACAGAAGGTATGCCATTAGGCAGCTTTAAACAAGGAACAAAAGATATCGACTTAGTGGTCAAACAGGATGTAGGTACACATCAAAATGGATTAAAGCTAAACAAAATTAAAGTGCCTGTGAATTCAAATGAAGGAGGTATGCCTTCACTTGAGCCACTTAGCCGATATGTAAAAGAAAAAGAAACAGAGCAGTACGAAAGCATTCCACATGAAAATGGAATTCCGACCATTACGCTGAAGGCGTACCCTGGCACGTCAGACTCGTTTAAAGACGACATGAAAGAAGTTGTCGATCAAGTAGGAAAAACGGATGAAGCGAAGGATTTAGCCATTTCTCAAGGCGGAGAAAATGAAAATCAATCCCAGTTCTTTATTGAAATTAGTCTCTTATTTGGAGTTGTCTTGCTTCTCATTTATGTGACCATCGCTTTCCAGTTCAATTCATTGATGCTTCCACTATTAGTTCTAGGAACGGTTTACTTAGCGATATCTGGAGCTGTTATCGGACTGTTTGTCACCCAAACGCCGTTCAGCTTTATGGCAACAATGGGAATTGTCTCATTAGCTGGTATCGTGGTCCGAAATGCGGTTGTCTTGTTCGAATTTATTGAGCAGCGGCGTAAGCAGGGATTCGATCAACAGACAGCTGTCATTGAAGCGGGAAGAGCAAGGATCAGGCCAATTTTACTAACAGCATTTACGGCACTTGTCGCCCTTATGCCTGTAGCATTAAGTAATGATCCGCTCTTTAAGCCGCTGGCCATCTGCATTGTATCGGGTGTCTTTTTCTCAACAATTTTGACACTATTAATCGTACCTGCCTTATATATTGCCGTTTCAAAAAGACGGTGACGCAAAAAGCGAATCTCCTTTTCTACGGGGATTTGCTTTTTTTTTTAGAAAAATATCCAAAAAAATATGTGGAGTGTTCATTTGTCTTTTTGTAGAGGACAATGGTATTTACGACGAAAATAAGACGTGTTAAAATCTCATTGGGAGAAGTTTTTTAACAAAGGGGTTGTACGTCATGCGTGGAACGATGAAAGCGATTGTTAAAAAAGAAAGCGCTTACGGAGCGGTGCTGATGGAGATGCCGATTCCAGAAATCAATGATCATGAAGTATTGATTCAGGTAAAAGCCACATCGATATGCGGAACAGACGTGCATATTTATAATTGGGATGACTGGGCAAAGAGAAGAGTTAAAGCGCCCTACATTTTTGGACATGAATTTACAGGGGAAGTTGTCAAAACGGGGAACCAAGTCTCACGAGCAAAAGTAGGGGATTTTGTATCGGCAGAGACACATGTTGTATGTAATCAGTGCTCTATGTGTTTAACTGGGCAGCAGCACTTGTGCAATGAAACGAAAATTTTAGGGGTAGACATTGACGGCTGTTTTGCTGAATATGTCAAAGTACCTGAACAAAATGTGTGGCACAATCCAGCTCAAATGCCAGTAGAGCTTGCGTCTATTCAAGAGCCGCTTGGAAATGCGGTTCATACAGTGCTGCACACACCTGTTTCAGGTAAGTCAGTGGCGATTTTTGGCTGCGGACCAATCGGTTTAATGGCGATCGCCGTCGCGAAAGCTTCCGGTGCTGTCCAAGTGTTTGCTGTCGATCAAAACGAATACAGACTGAATCTTGCTCAGAAAATGGGGGCAGACCATATCGTGGATATTGGAAAAGATGATCCTGTTGAGGTGATTAAGCAGTTCACACGGATGGAAGGGGGAGATGTGGTATGCGAGATGTCAGGACATCCAGTTGCCATTAATCAAGCTCTCGAAGCGTGTGCAAATGGAGGAAAAGTCAATATACTAAGCTTGCCAGAACGACCAGTGACCATTGACATTACGAATCAAATTGTTTTTAGGGGATTAACCGTGCAAGGAATCACGGGGAGAAAAATGTTTGAGACGTGGCGTCAAGTATCTGAGCTATTAAGAACGAATACCATCGATGTCCAGCCAGTTATCACCCATACGCTGCCATTTGAACAGTTCGAAAAGGGATTTGAACTCATGAGAAATGGTACGTGCGGAAAAGTCGTACTGATAATGCCATCAAACCAAAGGGGGAAGAAATGATGAAAGAATTCACGTATTTACAAAATGAACTGGAAACAATGAAGCAGCAAGGCACCCACCAAACATTGAAAGAGATTGACTCAAAACAATCATCCACTGTGACATTAAATGAACAATCTGTCATACAGCTCTCCTCAAATAACTACTTAGGACTCACCTCACATCCAAGGCTGATGAAAGCGGCAAAAGAGGCCATTGATGAATTCGGTGCTGGTACGGGGTCTGTACGAACCATCGCTGGCACAATGACGATGCACGAACGTCTTGAAAAAAAGCTCGCTGCATTTAAAAAGACCGAGGCATCCCTTGTGTTCCAATCAGGCTTTACGACCAATCAAGGGGTCTTATCAAGTATCCTGACAAAAGATGATATTGTGATTTCAGATGAACTGAATCATGCCTCAATCATTGACGGCATCCGGTTAACAAAAGCAGATAAAAAAGTATACGGTCATTCCAATATGGAAGAGCTTGAGAAAATTTTAAAGAAATCTATGAATTACCGCGTGCGTCTCATCGTCACAGACGGTGTGTTCTCAATGGATGGAGATATTGCGCCACTTCCTGAGATTGTCAGGCTCGCAGAAGCATATGATGCATTTGTGATGGTAGACGATGCGCATGCCTCGGGCGTGCTTGGTAAAAATGGCCGCGGGACAGTCAACCATTTTAAACTCGACGGCAGAGTGCACATTCAGGTTGGGACACTTAGTAAGGCTGTCGGAGTCCTTGGCGGCTATGTAGCGGGTTCAGCCGTTTTAATTGATTATTTAAAGCATAAAGCAAGACCGTTTTTATTCAGCACCTCACATCCGCCAGCTGTGACTAGAGCGTGTGAAGAAGCGATTGAAGTGCTGTTAGATGAACCGGAGCGAATCGATACACTTTGGGAAAACGCCGCCTATTTTAAAGAAAAGGTCGTCAGTCTCGGGTTTCAAGTTGCACCGACAGAGACACCGATTATCCCCATCATGATTGGAGACGAAGCCCTTACTTTTCGCTTTTCAAAGGCTTTAATAGAACGAGGCGTGTTTGCTCAAGGCATCGCCTTCCCAACTGTGGCAAAAGGAAAAGCGAGAATTAGAGCCATCATCACAGCCGAGCACACAAAAGAAGAACTAGACCGTGCACTGACGATCATCGAAGAAGAAGCAAAAAAACTAAACATACTTGATTGAGAGAGCGCGGGCTCTCTTTTTTTGAACTATTCTTTCCATATTTCATCAAATCTACCGTTTGTTATGTATAATGTATGTAAAAAGATCTATTGAGGTAAGTGGTGAGACAAATGCTATTTAATAAAGAAGATTTTTATGAGCAATTTTTAGATTATAAGAACAAAGGGAGAACAGATAAGAATCACCCTTTTCACAACATGTTTAATAAAGAAATCCCAAACAACATTCATTATGAATTAGAAAAACGTCATATGAGGAATTTGGATAGGATCGATATTAAAGCATCTACAGGAAATGGAAAAGTTGCAGAATGTTTTTGGATTGCACTTTTAGACAGGAGATTAACGACAAATCCTAATTCCCAAAAAACAACGACACAAAAAGGAATATTTATTGTTATTTTATTTGCTGAGAACGGGGAAGATTTTTATTTAACAATTGAAACAGGAACTGAAAATCTATCTTTATCTGAAATTAAGGAAGAGGCAGCCATTTGGAGGAAGAGGCTACAGCCGGAATTAAAGCACCATAAAAGACTAGAGGGCTTTCATATAGGTGATTTTCATTTGGGTAAATCATTAAGACCTAAAAAATATGTAGCAAGCTCATTGGTCTTTAAAAAGTATAATATTGATCATTTTGACCATCACCAATTAATACAAGATATCAATTCTTTAAATGATTTTTTTTATGATTTTGTTTACGAAGTATATTTGGATCAGGACCTTACTCCAAAATTGGAAGATCAGAACAAATTTAAAAGAAAAAGAATCATTCATAGAGATGTTTATAAACAATTAAGAGAAGAAAGAGCAAAGCAAAACGAAGAGACAGGTAGAATAGCAGAGAAATTTGTTTATCGTAAGGAAGTAGAGCAATTAAAAGCAGTGGGTCGGGAACAATTAGCGGAAGCTGTCAATTGGGTGGCTGAGACGGAAGATGGTCATGGATTTGATATCAAATCTTATTTCCCCGATGGAAAAGAGAAGCTCATAGAAGTAAAAGGATCTAAATTGACTCACCAAGACTTTCCATTCTTCTTATCTGAACAAGAAAGAATGGTAGCAGAAGAGGAAAAAGAATCATATGTGATTACTTTAGTTGAGAGTGTTGGTACACAGCATATGAAGATTGTCAAAGAAATACAAAACCCTTTAGGTAAAGAAGATCTACATCTGAAACCTACTCAATATTCATGCAAAATTCGTGTGGATTGAAAAGTGGTGGCACGTATGAATTTATTTTCAATTCACGACAAAATAGTCTATACTGTAGGGTGGAGCTTGGTTTGAAAGGAGTACAAATTCATGAATGAAGAGCAGAGAAAAGCGAGCGGACAAGTAAGTTCATCGGACAAAAAATCCGAGAAGGACTACAGCCAGTATTTTGAAGCTGTGTACATTCCGCCTTCCTTAAAAGATGCAAAAAAACGGGGTAAAGAAGAAGTCGAATACAATCAATTTCAAATTGACGAGCGTTTTCAAGGGTTAGGAAACGGGCGCAAGTTTTATATTCGCACATATGGCTGTCAAATGAATGAGCATGACACAGAAGTGATGGCTGGTATTTTTATGGCGCTTGGTTATGAACCGACAAACTCAACGGAAGATGCAAATGTCATCTTATTAAACACTTGTGCAATTCGTGAGAATGCGGAAAACAAAGTGTTCGGAGAGCTTGGTCATTTAAAAGCATTAAAGCGTGAAAAGCCAGATTTAATTTTAGGTGTTTGCGGATGTATGTCGCAAGAGGAATCTGTCGTCAACCGAATTTTGAAGAAACATCCATTTGTTGATTTGATTTTCGGTACACACAACATTCACCGCCTGCCAGAGCTGTTATCTGAATGCTATCTTTCAAAAGAAATGGTCATTGAGGTTTGGTCAAAAGAAGGCGATGTCATTGAAAACCTTCCGAGAGCCCGCCAAGGAAAAATTAAGGGCTGGGTGAATATTATGTACGGTTGTGATAAATTCTGTACATACTGTATCGTCCCTTACACGCGCGGTAAAGAAAGAAGCCGCCGCCCTGACGAAATTATTCAAGAGGTTAGACGTTTAGCGGCAGAAGGATATAAGGAAATTACCCTTCTTGGTCAAAACGTGAATGCGTATGGAAAAGATTTTGAAGACATGGAATATGGTCTTGGACACTTGATGGATGAGCTGCGTAAAATCGATATTCCGCGTATCCGTTTTACAACAAGCCACCCACGTGACTTTGACGATCACTTAATTGAAGTGCTTGCTAAGGGTGGGAACCTTCTCGATCATATTCATTTGCCAGTTCAATCAGGCAGTTCTTCTGTCTTGAAGCTTATGGCGAGAAAATATGACCGTGAACGTTACCTTGAACTTGTACGCAAAATCAAAGAAGCGATGCCAAATGCTTCATTAACAACGGATATTATTGTTGGGTTCCCAAATGAGACAGATGAGCAATTTGAAGAAACACTTTCCCTCTATCGCGAGGTTGAGTTTGATGCTGCTTATACGTTCATTTACTCTCCAAGAGAAGGAACACCAGCAGCGAAAATGCAAGACAACGTGCCAATGCATGTGAAAAAAGAACGTCTGCAGCGCCTGAATGCCCTCGTGAATGAAATTTCTGCGAAAAAAATGAAGGAATATGAAGGGCAGACTGTCGAAGTATTAGTAGAGGGTGAAAGTAAAAACAACCCTGAAATCCTAGCCGGATATACAAGTAAAAGCAAGCTTGTGAATTTTAAAGCACCAAAAGAAGCGATTGGCAACATCGTCAAAGTGAAAATAACACAAGCCAAAACTTGGTCTCTTGACGGAGAAATGGTTGGAGAAGCTATCGAGGTGAATTAAAATGACGCTTTATTCAAAAAAAGAGATTGTCGAGCGCGCAAGAGAGCTCGCTAAAATGATTTCTGAAACAGAAGAAGTTGATTTCTTCAAGAAAGCAGAAGCGCAAATCAATGAAAATACAAAAATTTCAACGATTATTAATCAAATTAAGGCGCTTCAAAAACAAGCTGTGAATTTAAAGCATTACGGCAAACATGAAGCCTTAAAGCAAGTGGAAGAAAAAATCGATGCCCTGCAAGAAGAACTGGATGAAATCCCAGTGATTCAAGAATTCAAAGAATCACAAGTGGTAGTCAATTCCCTGCTTCAGCTCGTAGCGCATACGATTTCTAATCAAGTAACAGATGAAATTATTCTTTCAACCGGCGGTGACCTCTTATTAGGAGAAACCGGTTCAAAAGTCAAAAACTCATCACCAAGTTGCTCCATTAAATGAGAAAACCCCGCAAATGCGGGGTTTTTATTATATAGAATATATGTAATTTGTATTTTGCTACTGCATCAACAACAAAATGTTGATGCAGTAGCCCTGTATTTCGTAATTTATTTATTCAAAATATTATAGTGATACGTTATAAACTAAAAATTAATTGATTTTACAGATTAAAAGATTTGAATTGAAGCTCAATGCTTAATCCAAAAATGTTTATTATAATATTAAATTGTTTCATAAGATCTCCTCCTTATATAAAGAAGGGCTACTATCTTTATTACATCAAATGACACCATTACAGTCAACCCCAATCTCTCACTCTCCAACTTTTCCAATTTTCAAGGCAAGTTTATGGGCGACCATGCATACACTGAAACAGAAATGAATTTAATTGAACATGAAGTTCAAAATCGTGACACACTAGACGAATGCCCAGCATAAGATAAAACGATCAAGAACAAGGAGGCATGCCGGAATGTCTGAATACAGAGAAATTATTACAAAAGCGGTGGTTGCAAAAGGGAGGAAATTCACCCAAAGCACACACACCATTTCTCCATCGCAAAAACCAACCAGCATCCTAGGTGGTTGGATCATTAATCATAAGTATGATGCTGAAAAGGTCGGTAAAACTGTTGAGATTGAAGGAACCTTTGATATTAACGTATGGTATTCTTACGCTGATAACACAAAAACAGAAGTCGTCACAGAACGGGTGAAATATGTAGACATCATCAAACTGAGATATAAAGATAAAAATTTCCTTGATGATGAGCACGAAGTGATTGCAAAAGTGCTGCAGCAGCCGAATTGCTTAGAAGTGACCATTTCTCCAAACGGCAATAAAATTATCGTTCAAGCAGAGCGGGAGTTCATTGCTGAAGTGGTAGGAGAAACAAAAATTGTTGTAGAGGTCAATTCAAGCTGGAAAGAAAAAGATGATCATGAGTGGGAAGAAGAGGTGGATGAGGAGTTAGAGGATATTCATCCAGAATTCCTAGCGGGTGATCCAGAAGAGTAATTGATGACTAGGGCGCATATCCCCCTAGTTTTTTTGTGTCCTATCTAGGGGAAAAAAGGTGATTTTTTATGCTATAATGAAAGATGGTATGAATTCGAATGTAATATAGTGAGGGATTAAAAATATGGCAAGTTATACGCCCATGATACAGCAATATTTAAAAATCAAGGCAGAGTATCAAGATGCCTTTTTATTTTTTCGCTTAGGCGATTTTTATGAAATGTTTTTTGATGACGCAAAAGAAGCGTCACAAGAATTAGAAATCACGCTAACAAGCAGAGATGGCGGGACCATACCAATGTGCGGTGTTCCTTATCATTCTGCTTCTGCATACATAGAACAATTGATTTCAAAAGGCTACAAGGTCGCGATTTGTGAGCAGGTGGAAGATCCTAAAACGGCAAAAGGTGTGGTCAAAAGAGAAGTCGTTCAACTCATTACACCAGGTACGGTGATGGATGGTAAAGGCTTAAGTGAAAATGAAAACAACTTCATTGCCTCTGTGACAAAATTTGAAAGTGGATATGGACTTGCACTTTCCGATTTATCTACTGGTGAAAACATGGCGGCTTTCATTGATCGATTAGATGAAGTCGTGTCTGAAATTTATTCTGTCGGTGCAAAAGAAATTGTGGTGTCAAAGCAGCTCGATGAGGAAACAGTCAAGACCTTAAAGGATCGGTGCCAAGCGACCATTTCATACGAAGATAGTGATGAATTGATCGATGAAGCTGAGCGGCTCGTGTCCCGCCTGAGCGAGCAACTTAGATCGGCCTTTTTGACATTATATGCTTATTTAAGAAGAACGCAAAAAAGAAGTCTCGATCACCTTCAGCAAGTTCAAGTGTTTGAGCTCGAACAAACAATGAAAATTGATCTTTACTCAAAACGAAATCTTGAATTAACAGAGACGATCCGCTCAAAAAGCAAGAAGGGCTCTTTGTTATGGCTGTTAGATGAAACAAAAACAGCGATGGGTGGAAGGCTGCTCAAGCAATGGATCGACCGGCCGTTAATTCGGCTTTCGCACATTAAAGAACGCCAGGAAATGGTGCAAATTCTTATGGACCATCTCTTTGAACGAGAGGATCTGCGTGAACGGTTAAAGCAAGTATATGATCTCGAACGTTTAGCGGGCCGCGTCGCATTTGGCAACGTAAATGCCCGTGATCTCATTCAGTTAAAGGAATCCTTAAAACAAGTACCAGCCATTAAAGAGCTTGTGCACTCACTGCCAGAGGAAATGGCAAAATCAAGAGCGAATGAGATTGATCCTTGTGGCGACTTGCTTAATTTATTAGAAGATGCACTTTATGAAAATCCGCCGATGACGATAAAAGAAGGCAATTTGATTAAAGATGGCTACAATGCAAAATTAGATGAATACCGTGATGCCAGCCGAAACGGAAAGGACTGGATTGCACGTCTTGAACAGCAGGAAAGGGAATATACCGGCATTCGCTCCTTAAAAGTCGGGTTTAATAAAGTGTTTGGTTATTATATCGAAGTGACACGCGCAAATACACATCTGCTGGAGGAAGGCCGTTATGAAAGAAAACAAACGCTTGCCAATGCAGAGCGGTATATCACACCTGAATTAAAAGAAAAAGAAGCACTGATACTTGAAGCAGAATCAAATATTAACGAACTGGAATATGAACTATTCGCAGCTCTCAGAGAACAAGTGAAAGTCTATATTCCGAGATTACAGCTGCTTGCAAAACAAATGAGTGAGCTGGATGCGCTTCAATGCTTTGCGACTGTCAGTGAAAAACGCCGTTATATCCGTCCTGAATTCTCAGAGGATGAGGTGGATGTCATAGATGGTCGTCACCCAGTCGTTGAAAAAGTGATGGATCACCAGGAGTATGTACCGAATGACTGCCATATGGGAAATGGCCGGCAAACCTTACTCATTACTGGACCAAATATGTCAGGGAAAAGTACGTATATGAGACAAATGGCGCTTATCTCCATTCTTGCGCAAATTGGCTGCTTTGTGCCGGCATCGAAGGCAACTCTTCCGATCTTTGACCAAATCTTTACACGCATTGGAGCGGCAGATGATTTGATTTCTGGTCAGAGTACTTTTATGGTAGAGATGCTCGAAGCAAAAAATGCAATGGTGCATGCAACGAAAAACAGCTTGATTTTATTTGATGAAATTGGACGCGGGACAAGCACCTATGATGGAATGGCTCTTGCGCAGGCAATCATTGAATTTGTTCACGATCATATTGGTGCCAAAACGCTTTTTTCCACACATTATCACGAGCTGACAGTTCTTGAATCTCAATTAAGCGAGCTGAAAAATGTTCATGTACGTGCTGAAGAGCATGAAGGCACGGTCGTTTTCTTACATCAAATCAAAGAGGGCGCAGCTGATAAAAGCTATGGTATTCATGTAGCGCAGCTTGCTGAATTGCCTGATGCGATCATCGATAGGGCCCAGACCATTTTGACGGAGCTTGAGAGCGGATCACATGAAGTGACCCCGCACGTATCTGCAGCTCCAAAAACAGAAAAGGCCGAGGAAAAACAGCAGCTTTCTTTCTTTGAAGTAGAAGAAAAACCGCAAACCAAACCAGTTCTAAAACAGAAAGATCAAGCGGTGATCGAGGAATTAAAGTCATTCAATCTAATGGATATGACTCCGCTCGAAGCGATGACTAAGCTATATGAATTGCAAAAGAAATTATCATGTAAGGTGAGGTGAGCAAAATGGCAAAGATTATTCAGTTATCCGATGACCTATCCAATAAAATTGCTGCAGGTGAAGTAGTCGAGCGTCCAGCTTCTGTCGTAAAAGAGCTTATGGAAAATGCAATCGATGCAAGTAGTACAGTGATTGAAATCGATGTAGAAGAAGCAGGTCTTTCCTCTATTAGAATGATTGATAATGGTGTTGGAATCGATGCTGAAGATTGTAAGCTCGCCTTTCAGCGCCATGCAACGAGTAAAATCAAAGATGAAAATGATCTGTTCCGTGTCAGAACGCTCGGATTTAGGGGAGAGGCACTGCCAAGTATCGCATCTGTCTCTCATCTAGAAATGAAAACAAGTACTGGTGAAGGAGCTGGAACGCACCTGGTGCTGCAAGGCGGAAAGATCATTTCAGAGAAAAAAACCTCTAGTCGCCGCGGTACCGAGATCGTCGTTACCAACTTATTTTACAATACACCGGCCCGCCTAAAATACATGAAAACCGTTCATACGGAGCTTGGCAATATATCAGATGTCGTCAATCGAATTGCGCTGGCTCACCCAGAAGTATCGATTCGCTTGCGTCACCAAGGAAAAGTCCTGCTTCAGACGAATGGAAACGGGGATGTGCGGCATGTGCTTGCGGCCATTTACGGGACAGCTGTTGCGAAAAAAATGGTGCCACTTCATGTGCAATCACTTGATTTTGAAGTGAAAGGATATATCTCCTTACCAGAAGTGACAAGGGCATCACGGAATTATATGTCTTCTGTTGTAAACGGCAGATATGTCAAACATTTTCCTCTCGTGAAAGCGGTCCATGAAGGGTATCACACGCTGCTACCGATTGGCCGCCACCCGATTACATTTATTGAGATGAAGATGGACCCCATTTTAGTGGATGTGAACGTTCATCCTTCGAAGCTTGAAGTGAGACTTAGTAAAGAGCAGGAACTTCATGAGCTAATCAAACAAGGAATTAAGGAAGTATTTCAAAAGCAGCAGCTCATTCCAAGTGCTTCGGTGCCAAAGAAAGCACCAATGCCAGCGATCAAAAATGAGCAGCAATCCTTAACCTTTGATGCGAAAAAAGGAAACACAAACGAGGCGAAAACATCGCTATCCTATCAGCCGGAGCCTTTCGAATCGGTTGTATACGAGACGAATCAGATGAGCATATACGGGACGCCTACGCAGGAAATGACAGGTGCATCATCACCCGTATTTAATGAAGATGCTCCATCTGAGCGTGTTCATGTAGAGGAATCCGCCGCTTCTCTTGAATATGAAGAGTCAGAACTTAGAGAAGATGCTGCAGAAACCATTTCAGAAAACGAACGTGTTCCAGTCATGTATCCCATCGGGCAAATGCACGGCACATATATTTTGGCTCAAAATGAACGTGGACTTTATATTATCGATCAGCATGCGGCCCAGGAGCGAATCAAGTATGAGTATTATCGTGAGAAAGTAGGAGAGATCAAACAGGAAGTGCAAGAAATGCTCGTTCCATTAACATTCCACTACTCGAAAAACGATATGCTGATTATTGAAGAGCATAAAGAAATACTAACGAAAGTGGGTGTCTTCTTAGAGCCTTTCGGTTCAGGAAGCTACATTGTTCGGTCGCATCCACAGTGGTTTCCAAAAGGGGAAGAGGCTGAACTGATCGAAGAGATTATAGAGCAAGTGCTGGATGAGAAACGTGTAGATATCAAAAAATTAAGAGAAGAAGCGGCAATCATGATGAGCTGCAAAGGCTCTATTAAAGCAAATCGTCATTTGCGAAATGATGAAATCAAAGCACTATTAGATGAACTCAGGCAGACAAAGGACCCTTTCACTTGTCCGCACGGCCGGCCGATTATCATTCATCACTCAACATATGAAATGGAGAAGATGTTTAAACGGGTCATGTGATCAAATAAAAAGAAGACAAAGGGCTAAAATAAAAATCATTTTAGCCCTTTGTCTTCTTTTCAGCGTGATAGAAAGCCTTTGCAGCCCTAGGAAAGACGAGTACCGGAGCGGAGCGAATTTGACATTCGTGAGCACCGGAGCGCAGACCTGACAACGAATGCGAGGGTTTGTCTACACGCTGAAGCGCTCTTATTAGAGCGCTTTTTTATTTAGCATCCACACGGATCTGGCGGTGTGACCACAACTGGTCGTGTTTGAATATCAAGGGTGTCCTCTGCATAAAATTTAGAACCAATGCTAAGCGAACGGTTTTCTGCGCGGAACGTGTATGTACCTGCAGCAGGAAGTACTTTATGTGAAAGTTGTAATTTATATTGTGAGATTCCTAATAAATCGATTCTAGCTGGAATGCGGACAGTTTTTCCACTGTTCAAAATGTAGCTGTCTTTTAATGCTTTTCCGTTGAAGATGTCTTTTGTTGTCGCTTGAAAGCCTGCAGGTAATGTGAACTCAATGGCACCGATACTTAACACAGAATTTGGGCGGTATGTTAACTCAATGTCAGAAAAAGACCATTCCTGCTTACTTGTACCTGTAATTTTCGCATAAAGTTCTGCTGGTCTGGCATTTGTTGATGCTTTGCCTTCCTCTGTGGCTCCTTCAGCGGATGCGGCAATCGGTACCGATAATGCCATGACCAGTGTCAGCATCCCCATCATGATCATTGTCCATGTTTTTTTCATTTCTTCATTCCCCCTTGTTGATTATAGGTAAATAATAGATGATTTAATCCATTATTTACCTATAATGTTACCATATCCCTATGTGGTATTAAATGGTATATTATACCCTTATTTTGTCATTTTGTTTAGTAATAACGGGGGAAATGCGCATTTGGTTGGTTCATTCCGTAACCAAAGCCTGGCATTTGTTGATTCGGCATCATCATTTGCATATCTTGATATCCGTATGGATGATATGGCATCATTCCATATCCACCATAGTGGCCATGATAATGGTGATCCTTCATTGGAACATGCGAAAAGGGGTCATGCTGATTTGGAAAAGGCGGATAGGCTGAATGATGATGCGGATAATGTCCGCTGTACTTATCTTTTTTACCATGATAATGGTTTGGCATATTCATATGATCATGCATGTTTGGCGCGACCACATGCTCATGATTGGCTGTATACACATTCTCAAACGTATGGTACGGATTTCCTTCGTGATGATGATTCATTTGGCTATTCATATTGTTCATTTGATATCTCATCCTTTATGTCAGGTTGCCATATCCTATGAGCATGATCCGTTTCATGAGCCTATCCATATGAAAAAAACCGGCTTTTCAGCCGGGAAAACAAAAAGCAGGTGAAAGCGTCAGGTGCTAATATGAGAAGCCATGTCTTCTTCTACGACGCTTCTTACAGCTGCTACAGACACTTTTAGGATAGTAATAGGGATCGTAGCTTCTAGAAGTATCCCAGAAATCGCTCTCAAACCAATCATCTTTTTTATGATGAAACTTTTTTTCTTTACATGGGTCCTCATGGCAATGATCGTCATGCTTTTTATAACAGTTTGAGTGGGAATGTTTGCACTTGCATTTGCACATTGTCATCCCTCCTAAATGTGACTCAATGCTAGTATATGCACGAATAAGACAAGGGGACTGGATGGTGGCGCATCTTTTGTAAAAAAGGCTTTTCTGAAAAATTTAAATGAAAAGAATTGACTAGTGCTAAAATAACATGATAAAATATAAATTTTTATTCGCCGATGAAATGTGGTATAATCAAATTGTGAATACTTTCGGAGGTGGCGGATTTGTTTCAAATAGGTGATAAAATTGTTTATCCTATGCATGGTGCCGGTGTGATTGAAGGAATGGAAGAAAAAGAGATTTTAGGTAAGACGGAAGAATATTTTCTGATTCAAATGCCGAATATGCAGATGATGATCCCAAGAGGCAGAATCAATCAACTAGGTATACGTCAGGTAGCAGATCAAGCAACGCTGAAAGTTGTGATGAACAATTTTGCAGAAGAAACAAACGACGACACGCTTACTTGGAAGCAAAGATATGATGAAAATATGAAAAAGCTAAAAACAGGTGCGATCGAAGATGGTGCAGACGTTGTCAAAGATCTGATGAGACGAAATCAGAAGAAAGCATTAAATTCAAGTGAAAAGAAGATGCTTGAAGATGCTCGAGGCATGTTAGTGAGTGAAATTTCTCTTGCACAAGGGCTTTCACAAGATGAAGTCCTTTCAGCTTTAGAGAATGAACTAAGAGTTTAATGATGGATATACAATAATTAGCTGTAAACAGAAGGGTATCCCTTTTGTTTACGGCTTTTTTTGTTTGAAATCAGAAGAATATGTCTATTTTTGTAGGTGATTTTAACTAAATCTAAAATAAGGTCATACGATGCAGTTTTTATTCAAGCAGCGAATGATTCAAAGAAGTCAGAAATACCTAGAGAGGCATAAAAAAACAGGTAAGTTCTCCTGATTCGTTTAAATGAGCCGGACAACCTTTGAATTCTGTTAGCCATTGATAGTAAAATAATGCGATAAGATGACACCTTAGAGAATGAAAAGGAGCGGTGAAATGAAAAGGCTACTGATATGTGGATTCATCTTTCTGATCCTATGTGCTCTTTTAATGGTGAAATGCGGCCATTCTGTTCAAGAAAAAAAAGAGCAAAAGCAACATCAAGAAGAGGTAGAAAAGTATCAAAAAGAGCGAAAAAAAGGGGATCAATATGAAAGCTTTAAACAGCTTATCAGGCATGAAAAAGAAGGCTATGAAATAGAATTTCACGAAAAGGGCGGAAGTGATTTACTCGTCTTTTCTCCTCATGGAGGGGAAATTGAACCAGGAACAAGTGAAATTGTAGAAGCATTTCAAGAAAGGTACTCTACGTATTTGTTTGAAGGAACGAAACAAGAGAATAATCGTGATTTGCATATTACAAGCACCAAGTTTGATGAACCGATATTGGTTCAAATGATTAAAACGTACCCCTTCTCCATGTCCATCCACGGCTACAAAAGTGATAAAAGGCACACGCTAGTTGGCGGTACAAATGAAAAAATGCAAAGAGCAGTTGTACGAGAATTAAAAGATCGAGGATTTTCTGCAGAAATGGTGCAAGAAGGCGAACGGCTTTCAGGAACAGACCCTAAAAACATTAATAATCGAAATGCAAGTGGTGAAAGCGTTCAGCTAGAAATTAGTACGGCACAGAGAGAGGCCTTTTTCGACCATTTTGATACGAGAAAAGGAAAGAAAAAAGCATTCAGACGTTATATCCGTGCTTTAAAAGAAGTATTAAGAGAATTTGACCCATCTTCATAGAAAAATCGTTTTGATGGGCAAAAGTACTCTATTTAAACTTGGTAAAAAAGATAGAAATATGCGAAATGAACATAAATTATGCAATAAATTACAATTTGCCTTGAAAACATAAATTATGTAAAATAATAGTTATCAGTTTGATATGATAGAATGGGGCTGAAGTGGATGGCACATAAAATACCATCTTCCGAAGTAGGTGTAAAGATCAATCAATGGTACACGCATATTTGCAAATTTGAAGTCGAACAAGCAAACGATATGAAGCGCCTTGTTGAAGAAGAAATTCATGAGATGGAAGAAGATCAAGATTTACTTCTATATTATTCTCTAATGGATTTTCGCCATCAACTGATGCTTCAGCATTTAACGCCAGTCCATGCAGCGAGTGAAACACTTCAAGCCGTGTCTTTTCCGAAAGAAATGGAAGATGGAGAAGATGAGATGACAGGCTTACTTGGCTATTACTTTCATTTTTTTCATGGAATGTATGCGTTTATCCAGCGCCGGTACATCGAGGCCATTTCCTATTACAAGCATGCGGAACATCAACTGATCTTAGTGACAGATGAGATTGAAAAAGCGGAATTTTACTATAAAATCGCTGAAGTATACTATCATATGAAACAAACTTATTTCTCCATGCATTATGCTAAAAAGGCGAGAGACATTTATAAGAAACATCAGCTTTATGGAAAAAGAAGCATTCAATGTGATTTTGTCATGGCAGGTAATTGGATTGATGTGAGTCAGCACCAAAAAGCGCTTCCTTACTTAGAAAAAACGTTAAAGGTCTGTGAAGCGATGGAGCGGAAAAAGTGCACATCTTATTTTAAAGCAATGGCTCTTAATAACTTAGGAGCTTGTCATTATAGTATGGGAACGTACCATACAGCGACAGTCTTTTTTGAACAAGCCATTTCCCTTTATCAAAAAGATCAAGCATCCACGATGATCAAATCATTATTTTCACTTGCTCTTACCTGGTTTAAACTCGGAGATATCGAGCGAGCGGGTGAGGCTATACGTAAAGGAATGAACGAGGCATGTTTATTGGAAGATGAAATTTATCAGTTGAAATTCCAATTTTTGCAGGCGCTTTATATAGAAAAAGACAGTTGTGAGCAATTAAGATCGGCACTATTTGGACTGCGAAGCAAAAAAATGTTTGCTGATTTAGAGGAATTAGCACTTGATGCGGCTAATTATTATAAGGAACGCGACATGTACAAGGAATCCTCCACTTTTTTTGAGATTGTGATCGAAGCGCGTACGCACATTCAAAAAGGAGATGAGATGTATGAGAACGAAGCATAACATGTCAGCTGATCAAGTAGATGAAAGACTTCACACGTAATAACAGACAAAAACAACACCCTTTACGAATCAACGTAAAGGGCTTTTTTTATTTATTCTTTGATGGCTTTTTCTGCGTCAATGGCACCTGCTCCGTAAATCATCGGGTCATCCCCAGGCCACTTGCTTGTATTTTCTTTTAACAAGGTTTTGACCTCATCGGGCGTTAAATCTGGTGAATGTTCTAATAGAAGAGCACAAATACCAGCGCAAATCGGTGTTGCCATAGAAGTGCCAGATAACGTCGTGTAATCATCATCGACTCTACTTGATTTGTCGAGTTTATCTAGAAAGGATCTTGGTGATCTGAGGGAGACGATGTTTACTCCTGGAGCAAGGATATCAGGCTTTGTCTCACCATAAACAGTAGGACCTCTGCTTGAAAATGGTGCCACGATATCATCGTTTGATTCTGGTGTATTCCGGTCATCAAAAGCGCCAACCGTAATCACTTTTTGACTGACGGCAGGGCTCGCAATCGTTTGGCTGTTAGGACCAGAGTTTCCGGCTGCGACGCATACTACAATGCCTTGATCCCAAGCAGCATTGACAGCACGCACCATCGGATCGTCCTGTTCGTCATCATAACGCTGAGCATCTCCGCCTAGTGACATACTCATAATATGAATCGGATCATCAGGGTGATCTTCATTGAACTGAATGCACCATTCAACCCCTTCTATAATAGTAGAAAGCGATCCAGCCCCTTGTTTATTTAACACTTTTACGCCAATTAAATGAGCTTTTGGAGCAGGTCCTTTGTACAAGCCATCTGAGGCCGCTCCGTCTCCAGCTACATCTCCAGCGCAATGAGTGCCATGCCCGTTATCATCATAAGGCTTTGTTTTTTGCTTGACTAAGTCCACAAAATCGCGAATCCTTCCTTCTAAATCTTCATGTGGATAAATTCCTGTGTCAATGACAGCGACCGTAATGCCTTCCCCAGTTAAGGCTGTACCGTTTCGGATGACTTCATCCGCGTGACTTGCTTGTGTGGCAACATCCAGAAGTGCATGAACTTTCCGGTCTAAATAAATTTTACGAATATGCTCACCATTTGCTAACAGCTCCTCTAAAGCAGCCGGTGTTAGGTCTGCAGCGCAGCAGTCGATATGTGAAAAGTGCCGTTTGATATTTGTTTTTCTACTTTTTTTCATGAGCTGTTTTGTGCTTTGAATCCCTGCTTCGACCGCGTCTTCCTTAAATTCAATAATCACACGAAGTTTCTTTCTCTTCTTTAATCTTCCTTCAAAGAAACGATGAAGAAAGCATGGCGTCCATTTAAAAGGTTTATAAAGGTGAAGGACGGTCTCTCTTAAAGGCTGATCCAGTTTACTAGCATGTGTCCTGACCATTTGTACCATCGAAAATCCAAACATGTGATGCCCTCCATTCTAGCTATCCATTCTTGTACACTCTTACGTTATGAGAATGAGAGCTGCTTTGTTCGGATTCTTGTCCCTTCTTTTCTTCATATTGGCGGCTTACTCATTTCTGATGAAAAAGAAAAGCGCTTACATTTTGTAAAATAATAGAAAAAGGTGGAAAACATGTAGAATCAGCCGATGATAGGTAGGAGAGTTCTTCTTAGAGAACCGGTGAAACAAACGATTTTGCAGAAAAAAAGGAGGGGTTAGACAGGGTCAATGCTCATACAAATGTGACTTGTCACAGAGGGGAAAAATCAAATCCATATAAAAAGTAGCCGAATTAAAGAAAACAGACTGGATAGAACTAGGTCATTTTAAACATAACTTCATTTGTCTGTCATACTATTCTAACTCTGTTTTCAAAGACGAGAGGCGTTTCTGTGTATATAAATGCAATTATCTTATTTTTGAGGAATCTCATGATCTAGAGTGTTATGATCAAATTTGAAGAGAAAAAGTGGAAAAAATGAAAAGAAATGATGATTCAATATAAATCATAGAAACGGCTTAGAAATCTGTTAAAGGAGAACGGGAATGAAGAAGTTTTTTGCTTTGCTTCTCCTGCTTGCGATCGGATGGGGCGTTTATTATACAATGCAAGCACAGGAACCTGATGAGCCATTGTCATCAGGTGGGGAAGACGAAAGCGGTTCAAATGATATTTATAGCAATTTTAAAGAACTGGAAGAAAACGAATCAACAAGCAGCTATCAAATTACAGCCAACCCAGTGCCTGGAAGCCGTCTTCTTGTGATGTCACCCCATGGCGGGAGAATTGAAGGCGGCGTGAGTGAGATCGTCCATTTTTTCGATAATGATTTCTCTACGTATTTGTTTGAAGGTTTAAGAGAGAATGCGTCAGAACTTCATGTGACAAGTACAAACTTTGATGAGCCAGTCGGCGTCGCGCAGGCAAAAGCACACGATTATATCTTAGCAGTGCATGGATACAAAGGTGAGGAAGGCATTGACCATACGCTCGTTGGCGGAACAGATTACGACCGTGCAGAAAAAATAGTGAACTCATTAGAGCGGAACGGATTTTCTGCTGAACTGGCTGTCGCACACGCAACCCTGAGCGGAACAAGCAATCATAATATTAATAATCTTACTAAAACAGGGCAAAGTGTACAGCTAGAGATTAGTAGAAGTCAGCGTGAAGCTTTATTTGACAGTTTTGACTTTCGGCGGCGGTCGAGTACAAAAAACGAGACGTTCTACCGGTATGTCAGGGCGATTCGGACAGTGCTGGATGAGGAATATACATAAAGATGGTGCACATGTTAAGACAAGCAGCGTGAATTCTTGTTACACTATAAAAAGTGATAACAAAAGGAGAGACAAATATGGCGCGTCATCATTTTCATCTTCAGGCGAGCTGGCCTGGCCTGCGCAACGATGTGGGTACAATCTCATGCGAACAGTTAAAAACGAAGATTTCAATTCCAAAAGAAATGGACGGCCCCGGCATCGGAACAAATCCAGATGAGATGCTCTTAGGTGCAGCGGCTACGTGTTATATTATTACACTTGCCGCTATAATGGAGCGGAGCCAATTAGAAAAAGAGGATCTCACAATGAGTTCTGAGGCTGTCGTAGATGTGACAAATGGTGTGTTTACATATGAAAAAATCATTCACCGGCCTGTCATCATCCTCAAAGCCTCTGCTTCTCCGCAAGATATTGAGCTTGCCCGTAAGCTCGCGCACAAAGCCGAAAGCTCATGTATGATCTCAAGAGCTGTTCAAGGAAATGTGGACATTTCCTTAGAAGAAACCATTCAAGTCGGCGGGTAAAAACAAAAAGTCATTTTCTCTTAATGAAATGGAGAAAATGACTTTTTTTATGACGTCCATTCGGTTTGATCGATTTGTTCTTTGTTTTCTTCCTTTTGTTTTTTTGACAGGTTCAAGACAATCACGCCGCATATCACTAGTGCAAGACCAATGAAGCCTTTTATGTGAATGGTTTCGTTAAACAGCACGAGTCCGATAAGAGCAGTGAGTGCTGTTCCAACGCCAGACCATGTTGCATAAGCAGACGAAAGGTCAATCGTTTTAAGTGCCAGACTAAGGCACACCCAAATCCGATCAGGACCCCAATACTCGGCAGCAGTTGCGAAAAACCTTGGGAAAGCTTCAGCATCGTACTGCCAAAAACCTCTGTCAAAATAGCCCCTGTTAAATAGAGCATTCCTTTCATGATCTCTCACATCCTTTATGACATATTTAAAAGTACGACCCCTGAGACAAGCATCGCCATCCCAATGATTGCTCTTTGGTTCAAGGTTTCTTTGAAAAAAAGCACGCCAAAAATAGCCGTGAGGACTGTACCAACCCCAGACCATGTTGCGTAAGACATGCTAAGCGGAATGATATTCAGTGTCAATGACAGCATATAAAAGGCAAGTGTATATCCAGCAACAACGACAGCGCTAGGCTTAAAGCGAGTAAAGCCATTTGAGAATTTTAACATCACGGCGCCAACGGCTTCTGAAAAAATGGCCACAGCTAGAAAAAGATATCCGAGGATCATCATGTTCCCTCCTCTAAAAGGTGTAAAATCCGATGAAGTAAAAGGGTTTTTTCCTCTCGGTTCAGCGGTTCAAGCTGAAACATCTCTGAAAACCATATCCCATCACATGCAAGTCGGATCAGTTGGCTCAGCGCAGGATCATTTATTTCCTCTGCTGCTTTCTCTTTAAACTCCGCATATAAATCACGCCAAGGGTTCAATAACGCTTTATCAAATGACATGGTGGCCAGCATGCTTGTACATAACTGGGTCGTGTTTTGCATATCAAGATCATTTAATGTCGCCAAAATATATGCACGTACATAAGGAGCCTTTTCGTTTTTGTATGTTTCCTGATACGACTCAAGCTGCTGACGAAAGCAGACAATCGCGTGCTCATTCATTTTTTGAATGAGCTCTTCCTTGCTTGAAAAATGATAAAGCAGACCGGCCTTGGTCATATGTGCATGCTCTGCTACCTTCTGAAGGGTAAGCTGACTTAATCCTTCTTTTAAAATCGTACGAGTAGCTGCCTCAAAAATTTGCTCTTTTTTGGTTTTAGACATAAAAAAAACACCTACTTTACTGAACGGTCGGTAAAGTAAATGTTAACCCATGAAAAACTAATGTGTCAATCGATTCATTTTATGAAAGGTTGTTTTCACTTAAAAGTCATATTTAATAATAAGGGTATGGTCCATATGGCGGATATGGTGGTGGATAAGGATAGCCATAGCCATATCCTGGCGCAAGCAGGGACCCTGCAAGTAGTCCTCCAGCAAAACCACCTAAAAATGGAGGTCCAAAAAATCCAGGTCTCCCAAACCCAAATCCAGGTCTTCCAAACCCAGGGCCTCCAAATCCAAATCCAGGTCTTCCAAATCCAAAAGGTCTTCTCATGTCTTCTTGCATAAATGGCGGTGCATCAAAATAATTCATAAAAAAAGGCTCCTCTCACATAAAATCACTGTAACTGACATCAGTGTATTCGATTGGCCTATATGTGTTTGGATGAACGCCTATTATAAGGAGGAATGTTAAAAATGGGCCTGTATCCATCTGATTGGGCAAAATGCCCGCCGCATGCTCATGCCTATAAAGCACGAACGGATGTAACAGAAGAGCATTATCATTTAATAGAAGGTATTTCTCAGCCTGTCAATGGGAGCAATACCGATCAGCATACTCATTATTATCGCGGGGTCACCTCTTTTGAGAGAGGGCATTTCCACAGATACTACGGCGTCACAGGGCCTGCAATACCGAGATTAGATGGTACCCACTATCACGAGATTGAGGAAGTCACGTTTTCAGCCTATAACGATTCTGTCCCCATTCCGTACGGAGGAGTCGTCTATAGTCCGGACGAAGAGCGGCCGACGCATACGCACCGGTTAAAAGGAAAGACATATGAAGTGGTCGGAAATGAACCACTCGGCTGGTGATAGGCCCTATATAGGAGAGAAAGAGAAGTTATGCTATACTGTAGGCAGTTTGTAAAAGAGAGTGATGTTATGAAAAAAACGAAACAACCAGTGATTGTATTAGTAGGACCGACGGCTGTCGGCAAAACAAAACTGAGCATTCATATAGCCAAAGCATTTAATGGAGAAATTATCAGCGGTGATTCTATGCAGATTTATAAAAGAATGGACATTGGAACAGCTAAAATCACCCCTGAAGAAATGGATGGTGTCCCGCACCACCTAATTGATATGAAAGAGCCAGATGAATCCTTTTCTACAGCTGAGTTTCAGCAGCTGGTCCGTATGAAAATCAAAGAGATTGCCGCTAGAGGGAAAACACCCATGATTGTCGGCGGAACAGGTTTGTATATCCAATCTGTTTTATATGATTACACATTTACCGATGAGAAAAGTGACCCTTCTTTTAGAGAAGAAATGGCGCTGTTTGAACAGCAGCATGGCTCCCTTCAGCTACACGAAAAGCTAAAGGCAGTAGACCCTGATGCTGCAAAAACCATTCATCCGAATAATGTCCGCCGCGTGATCCGGGCGCTGGAAGTGATCCATACAACAGGTCAGAAAATGTCGGAGATGCAAAATGGTCATCAAGAAGTTCCTCTTTATGATACAGCCTTCATTGGGCTGAAAATGGATCGAGAGCTTTTGTACGAGCGCATTCACCAAAGAATTGATATGATGATAGATGAAGGCTTAATTGAGGAAGTGAGCGCACTTTATCAATCTGGCTTGAAGGATTGTCAATCGGTTCAAGCGATTGGTTATAAAGAGCTGTATGCGTATTTTCAAGGTGACTGCTCACTTGATGAAGCTATCCTGCAATTAAAGCAAAATTCCCGTAGATATGCGAAACGTCAGTTCACGTGGTTCCGTAATAAAATGGATGTCACTTGGTTCGACATGACACCGCCTTGCCACTTTTCAGACAAAAAAGAGGAAATTTTCGCATATATAGCAGGAAAGCTTGGACTTAAAGCGAAACTGTAGTTATCAGAATCAAGGAGGACGAAACATGAAACCGATTAATATTCAGGACCAATTTTTGAATCAAATTCGTAAAGACAATACATTTGTCACAGTATTCTTACTGAATGGCTTTCAGCTTCGCGGTCAAGTGAAAGGCTTTGACAATTTCACGGTGCTGCTTGAAACAGAAGGGAAGCAGCAGCTTATTTATAAACACGCCATTTCTACATTTGCACCTCAAAAGAATGTAAATCTAGAATTAGAATAGGATATGTTCGACCTAATAGCCCCATGCATCTGCGAATAAACCGGCCGGAACCCGCTACGTTTTTTGTCAGTGCAGAGGGGCTATTTTGCATGCCGTGAAACTTTTCTGCCTATTCTGCGTATAATCCCTTATTGGATATGAAGAAAGGTGAGGGAAGCGATATGGAAAATGCAGAGCTTGAATTAAGAAGGATTAGAGTGATCCTTCTACTAGTTGGGATTGTTGTCTTATTTGGATCATGCGCCATTTCAAACATTGAATCGAGACAGGAAAGCTGGCATAACTATTCTAATCAAGATGATCATGGACATATAGATGGCCTATTACAATCAGCTGTTGCACTAAAAAATAATCACTTTGCTGTTGTGAAAGATGATGAAGTACATGTGTACCGGTTTGATGAAAAAGAGGGAGAACTGACCCTTATTAAAACAAAATACATAGATGAGTGGGACGAAGATTATGATGATGACGATTCTGTGGAAGAGTAAGCACGTAAATTTACAAATGAATGTGAAGTCGCTACACTATAATCATGCATCAGACATCTAGACAGAAAAGGATGAGTTCATGACACACAAAATTAAAATTAATCATTGGGAACAAACTTGTGAAGACGACTCCTGTTTTGAATATGGAACAAGCGTTTCTGTAAATGGGAAAGAATTAGTCAGAGAAGCTTCAATCGTCTCTGCGCTTGAAGCGGTGCTAAAAGAATTAGGTGTTGAAGTGGAAATTACAGAAGTGTCAGAAGATTTACAGTGCGATGCCTACAAAAAATAAAACAAAAAGTCTAGTCTACTAAGCGATTTTTTTTCGTGTTATGATAGATTTCGGTTTCAGTTGAATAGAGAGTAGAGCAGTCTATTTTTAGATCCTGTTCTGCTCTATTTATTTGAACGTACGAGTTCGGCTATGAATGTTCGGCCGGGTTGGTTGATTTTTTTCGTTTCGAACATCTATATATTGTGTTTTGAAAAAACATAGTATACTATATATAGTGAATAACGAAATGATCAACAATACTAAAAACTAGGTCGTGATGGAATTGATTCAAATCGTATTTGATTCAAAAACAGGAAATGTTCAACGCTTTTTGGACAAGACCCCTTTTACAGACAAACGAAAATTGACTGGAGAAGAGTTTTTGGATACGCCGTTTATTCTCGTCACCTTTACGACAGGATTTGGACAAGTCCCAAGTACCACTCAATCCTTTTTAGAGAAAAATGCTCACCTTTTACTAGGTGTAGCGGTGAGTGGAAACAAAGTGTGGGGAGATAATTTTGCCAAAAGCGCCGATACGATTTCTAAACAATATCAAGTTCCTATTTTGCACACCTTTGAACTAAGCGGAACAAAAAGGGATGTTGAATTGTTTACACAGGAGGTAGAAAGAATTGTCACAAAATCAGGTTCCAAAGTGGATACAATTAAATAACGAGATTATGATTCAAAAAGAAGGAAAGTTTCAGTTCGATAAGGACAAAGAAGCTGTACATAGTTATTTCGTAGATTATATTAATCAAAACACAGTCTTCTTTCACAACTTAGAAGAGAAGATTGATTACTTAATAGAAAACGACTACTATGAGGAAGAATTTTTAAGACAATACAGCATGGCAGATATTAAAGAAGTATTCGAAGCTGCATATGCGAAGAAATTTAGATTCCCATCATTCATGAGTGCGTTTAAGTTTTACAACGACTATGCACTGAAAACAAATGATAAAAAGAAAATCCTTGAACGCTATGAAGACCGCATTTCAATTGTAGCGCTTTTCTTTGCGGGCGGAGATAAAGAAAAAGCTCTTGAGTTTGTAGAATTGATGATCAATCAGGAGTACCAGCCAAGTACACCAACATTCTTAAACGCTGGGCGTAAAAGACGCGGTGAGCTTGTGAGCTGCTTCTTGCTTGAAGTGAATGACTCATTAAACGATATTTCAAGAGCGATTGATATTTCCATGCAGCTTTCAAAATTAGGCGGCGGCGTCAGCTTGAACCTGTCAAAACTTCGTGCAAAAGGCGAAGCAATCAAAGATGTTGAAAACGCGACAAAAGGTGTCGTCGGTGTGATGAAGCTTCTTGATAATGCATTCAGATATGCAGATCAAATGGGACAAAGACAAGGATCAGGCAGTGCCTACCTCAATATTTTCCACAGAGATATTAATGATTTCTTAGATACAAAAAAAATCTCTGCAGATGAAGATGTTCGTGTGAAAACATTGTCCATCGGTGTTGTCATCCCGGATAAATTTATCGAGCTTGCAAGAGAAGATAAAACAGCTTACACCTTCTATCCGCACACAGTCTATAAAGAATATGGACAGCATCTTGATGAGATGGACATGGAAGAAATGTATGATGAGCTTGTAGAAAACCCGAAAGTCAAAAAAGAAAAAGTCAATCCGAGAAAGCTTCTTGAAAAATTGGCTGTTCTTCGCTCAGAATCTGGCTATCCATATATCATGTTCCAAGATAATGTGAATAGAGAGCATGCATTAAACCATATTTCACGAGTGAAATTCTCAAACCTTTGCTCAGAAGTGCTTCAAGCTTCAGAGGTCTCTTCTTACGCGGACTACGATCAAGAAGATGAAATTGGTCTTGATATTTCTTGTAACCTTGGTTCATTAAATATCATGAATGTCATGAAAAACAAATCGATCGAAAAAACGGTCAAACTTGCAACAGACTCACTAACGCTTGTATCTGAAACAACAGACATTCGCAATGCACCAGCTGTTCGAAAAGCGAACAAAGCGATGAAGTCAATCGGACTTGGCGCGATGAACCTTCACGGGTATTTGGCTCAAAACCAAATGGCCTATGAAAGTGAAGAAGCAAGAGATTTCGCGAATACGTTCTTTATGATGGTAAACTATTATTCAATTAAACGTTCAAGTGAGCTTGCAAAAGAAAAAGGAGAAACATTCCATCGTTATGAAGGCTCTGGCTACGCAACGGGCGAGTACTTCAATAAATACGTGGAGAATGATTTCACACCAAAAACAGAAAAAGCAGCAGCATTATTTGAAGGCATGCACATTCCAACAAAAGAAGACTGGGCAGCACTCAAAGACTTTGTAGCGGAAAATGGCATGTACCATAGCTACCGCTTATGTATTGCACCAACAGGTTCCATTTCTTATGTGCAATCGGCAACAGCCTCTGTTATGCCAATTATGGAACGTATCGAAGAAAGAACATACGGCAACAGCAAAACGTATTACCCAATGCCAGGTCTTTCAGCGCAAAACTGGTTCTTCTATAAAGAAGCGTACGATATGGATATGTTTAAAGTGGTCGATATGATCGCAACGATTCAGCAGCACGTCGATCAAGGAATCAGCTTTACACTATTCCTGAAAGATACGATGACAACGCGTGACTTAAACCGCATCGATCTGTATGCACACCATAAAGGCATTAAGACACTTTATTATGCAAGAACGAAGGATACAGGGCAGGAAGGCTGTCTTTCTTGTGTTGTTTGATTAAAGGAGAGTTTAACGTGACAAAAATTTATGATGCAGCCAACTGGTCAAAACACGAAGACGATTTTACACAAATGTTTTACAACCAAAATGTGAAGCAGTTCTGGCTTCCTGAAGAGATTTCCTTAAACGGGGATCTCTTGACATGGAAATATTTAGGTGAAAAAGAGCGAGATACGTACATGAAGGTACTTGCTGGACTGACTTTACTTGATACAGAACAAGGAAATACAGGGATGCCGATAGTGGCTGAACATGTAGAAGGCCATCAGCGTAAAGCGGTATTAAACTTTATGGCGATGATGGAAAATGCGGTACATGCGAAATCATACTCAAATATCTTCATGACACTCGCACCAACTGAAACGATCAGTGAAGTGTTTGAATGGGTCAAAAAGAATAAATTCTTGCAAAAGAAAGCAGATATGATTGTCAGTTTATACCGTTCGATTCAAAAGGACGATCCGATTTCCCTCTTTAAAGCAATGGTTGCTTCTGTTTATTTAGAAAGTTTCCTATTTTACAGTGGTTTTTACTACCCACTTTATTTTTATGGACAAGGAAAGCTCATGCAAAGCGGTGAAATCATCAACTTGATTTTGCGTGATGAAGCGATTCATGGTGTGTACGTTGGATTATTAGCACAAGAAATTTACAACAAACAAACACCTGACGTGCAAAAAGAGCTGTACGATTTCTCGATTGACCTCTTGAACGAGCTTTATGAAAATGAACTTCATTACACGGAAGATATATATGACCAAGTCAATTTATCGCATGATGTGAAAAAGTTCATTCGTTACAATGCCAATAAAGCGTTAATGAACCTTGGATTTGCCCCTTACTTTGAAGAAGAAGAGATCAATCCAATTGTATTGAACGGACTCAATACAAAAACAAAGTCGCATGACTTCTTCTCAATGAAAGGGAATGGCTACAAAAAAGCGACGGTTGAGCCGTTAAAAGATGACGACTTCTTCTTTGGAGATGAATCATAAGTAAGGCGTAAAAGTCAAAACGCATCACTCGTTTTGGCTTTTTGCCATTTCATACAATGCGTTACATACTGGAGGTTAAAGAACATGGGAAAAATGGATGAAATCATACTAGTTGCACCGCGCACACGCGTATTCCAAAACGAAACGCTTGCGTTTAATGGTGTGAATAGTGAAGAGAAAACAATCAACACAATTATGAAAGAAATCGAAGAGCACTTCAAGCAGATGCGAAGAGGCGATGCGGAAGAAAATCCTGACTTCAAGCAGCCGATTCCTTATGTCGTGATTAAGCGTGAGGACGAAGTGTATGTATATGAAAGGCTTCAAGGCGGGGGAGAGACTCGATTGCATCATAAGTTATCTCTTGGCTTTGGTGGTCACATGAATTTCATCGAAGGCAAAAACTTTGCTGAAATTCTAAAAGAAAATACGGATCGTGAACTAGACGAGGAACTTTCTATTCAAGAAGAAGACAAACTTGAGATGAAAACCCTTGGTTTAATTAATGATGATGACAACAGTGTCGGCCGTGTGCACATTGGACTGTTATCAGCGCTTGAATTATCTCCAAGTGCTCATGTAGAAGTGAAAGAAACAGATCAAATATCAGGAAAATGGATGAAAGCATCTGATTTGAAAAAGCCTGAATACTTCGATCGACTTGAAACGTGGTCTCAATTTGTCGTGAACATTTTAGCATAAAGGAATCAATCATAAACCGGCTCATCAGCAGACTTGAGCCGGTTTATTTCGTTATAACAGCTTCAGTTATTGGAAAACAAATGCGTCATGACCGGCCTGTTTCAATCTTGCGACGAGGTCATCTGCATTTTGCTTTGTACGAAAAGCTCCGGCTTGTACTCGGAACATACCGCCCTCTAATACAACAAAGGCGTCAAAGCCTTTTGATTTCAGTGTGGCTGCTAATTCATCTGCATTGGCTTTCACCTTGAAAGCTCCAGCCTGTACTTTATAAAGATTACTTGCTTTTTTTTTCAGCTGAAAGGCTTTCTCTAATCCAGTGGCATGAGCGCGAGCGATGCCTTGAAGGAAGGTCGCATTGCGGAGCTTATTTGCATCAGCTGCCGTATCAATGAAACCATTCTCTGTTAAAATAGCGGGCATAGAAGTTTCTCGAAGAACGTGGAAGTTCGCTGTTTTCTTGCCGCGGTTGGCAAAATCCACCGAGCGAACAATTTCATCATGAAGGGCATTGCGATACGTGGTGGTTGGTGCTGAAACGCCAGGATACACATAGCTTTCAAAACCTGTGCCCCCGCCCGCATTAACATGAATAGACACGAAATAGTCAGCTCCCCAGCTGTTTGCCGCATTTGTACGCTGGGCCAAAGTAACGGATTGATCAATTGAACGACTTAAGCGGACGGAAACGTCATCATAATCACTAATCAACATATCTCTCAATAAAATCGCGATTTGCAGTGTTATATTTTTCTCCAAAAGTCCATTAACAGCAGCTCCAGAATCTGTTCCTCCATGGCCAGGATCAATAAAAATTTTCACCATCTATTCATCACCTCGTCTTTATTTTATGAGAAAATAGAAAAATTGCCTGTACAAAATGCGGAAATCATTGAGACTCTTTTCTGCACAATTTGTGATGAGAAAGCTACATTTTTCTAAGAAAAAACAAATTGTTGGTTTGTCCGCCTAAATGGGATGAATACAATGGAAATAGCACATCATTTCCTGGGAAACCGCAGAAATCCCTACAATATTCGGTATCTCGGGTCATTTTGACAGCAAACTTGGGCTTAAGCGGGCGATTGTCACGATTACAGCTCCACCCGAATAGAATAAAGAGAGAAGAGCGAGAGGTGAATACGTTGGAGCGAGCTGTCACATATAAAAACAACGGCCAAATCAATATTATACTTAACGGACAAAAGCAAGTATTGGTTGATGCAGATTCAGAGGCAGAATACCTAGAAGCCTTGCAGAAAAATGAGGCAAAACACAGCATCTTACGGGAAATAGAGCGTGAAATGAACAGCCTTGTCGGTATGGATGAAATGAAACGAAACATAAAAGAGATTTATGCTTGGATCTTTGTCAATCAAAAAAGGCAGGAACAAGGGTTAAAGGTAGGTAAACAAGCGCTTCATATGATGTTCAAAGGGAATCCAGGCACAGGGAAAACAACGGTTGCAAGACTTGTCGGGAAGCTTTTCTTTGAAATGAATGTCCTCTCAAAGGGTCACTTAATTGAAGCGGAACGCGGAGATCTAGTCGGGGAGTACATCGGTCATACTGCTCAAAAAACAAGAGACTTAATTAAAAAATCACTAGGCGGTATTTTGTTCATCGACGAAGCCTATTCTCTTGCCCGCGGAGGCGAAAAGGATTTTGGGAAAGAAGCGATTGATACCCTAGTAAAACATATGGAGGACAAACAGCACGAATTCATTCTCATTCTTGCTGGCTACTCCAAGGAAATGGATCATTTTCTATCATTAAACCCGGGGCTGCAATCCAGATTTCCAATCAATATCAGCTTTCCTGATTATACCGTCGATCAGCTCATGGACATTGCCAAACGGATGATGGCTGACAGAGAATATATATTTACTCAAGAAGCTGAATGGAAGCTGCGAGATTACTTAATGCACATTAAAAGCACCACGAGTCCTGCAAAATTCAGCAACGGTCGTTTTGTGCGAAACACGATTGAAAAGGCGATTCGAACCCAAGCGATGAGACTCCTGCTTGTGGATCATTATGATAAAAAAGATTTGCTCACGATTAAAAGTCACGATCTCCAAATGAAAGAGGATACGCCTACTTAAAATGGCGTATCCTTTTTATAAAGAGATACTAAAATAAACCATCCGAATAGTGGTATACGTGTGATGTGTTTGGTATGATGGTACTACTGAAAACTTAAGTACAGAAAGGAAACAACTGACGTTGAATGAACATGAAATGACAGAAAAAGCGATCCTTGTCGGCTGTCAATTGCCGCATGTCACGGATGAACGCTTTCAATACTCAATGGAAGAATTAGCTTCCTTAACCAAAACGGCTGGCGGTGAAGCTGTCAGCGTAATGACGCAGAAGAGAAATAGACAAGACAGCGCAACATATATCGGTAAAGGGAAAGTAGAAGAGCTTGAAGTGCTTTGCGAGGAATTCGAATGTGATGTCATTATTTTTAACGACGAACTGTCTCCAAGTCAGCTAAAAGCTTTGGCAACTGCTTTAGATGTGAAAATTATCGATCGGACACAATTGATATTAGACATCTTTGCAAAAAGAGCCCGGACAAGAGAAGGGAAGCTGCAAATAGAGCTTGCCCAGCTTCAGTATGCCTTGCCGAGACTAAGCGGACAAGGGATCAGCCTCTCAAGACAAGGCGGCGGAATTGGCGCAAGAGGTCCAGGTGAAACAAAACTTGAAACAGATAGACGTCATATTCGAAACCGTATTCACGAAATTAATGGACAATTATCTACAGTCAAAGAACACCGTACAAGATACCGGGAACGCCGGAAGAAAAATGGTGTGTTTCAAATTGCCATTGTTGGGTATACGAATGCCGGAAAATCTACTTTGTTTAACCAATTAACAGATGCAGATAGTCATGAAGAAGATCTGCTGTTTGCGACACTTGATCCAATGACACGTAAGATGACATTAGCATCTGGCTACAGTGTGCTGATTTCAGACACCGTTGGTTTTATCCAAGACCTCCCAACAACACTCATTGCGGCATTTCGTTCCACTCTTGAAGAAGTGAAGGAAGCTGATTATTTGCTTCATGTCATTGATTCTTCTAATGAGGATTACGAAGGTCACGAACGGACGGTTCATGAGCTTTTAGAGGAATTAGAAGCAGATCGTATTCCAATGCTGACGGTTTATAACAAAGAAGATCAAATCAGACCGGATTTCATCCCATCTTCAAAGCATCGTCATCTGTTAATCAGTGCGAGACGCGAAGAAGATGTGAAGCGGTTAAAAGCGGATATTATGGCAGAACTGAAACAAAACTTTTTAAAGCCATATCATGTGAAGATTCCTGCGTATGAAGGAAAGCTCATCTCCGCATTAAAATCAGAAACGCTCGTTGAATCACTAGAATTTCAAAAAGAAGCAGAACTTTATGACATCACCGGGTTTAGCGGTGAGGAGCAGACCATATTAGGTCAAATCAAGAAGTATATGTTGTAAGAAAGGAATTAAATCAAGATGTTTCATACATTAAAACACGGCAGTATTTTAGAAAAAGTAGCAGCAGAAACAGAACAAGACATTTTACACATGCATCAGCAAATTGATCAAAAGAGCGAACAAAATGAGTGGCGGGTGCTTGAAAGCTACCGAAAGCATAGAGTCAGTGACTCTCACTTTAATCCAACAACTGGATATGGCTACGATGATATGGGAAGAGACACGTTAGAAAAAATTTATGCGGACGTCCTCGGGGGAGAAAGCGGCCTTGTGCGTCCGCAGATCATTTCCGGCACGCATGCGATTTCCATTGCGTTATTTGGTGTGCTAAGACCTGGTGATGAATTGATCTATATGACGGGAAAACCATACGATACGCTAGAAGAAATTGTAGGGATTCGCGGCAAAGAAGGGACAGGCTCATTAAAAGACTTCCAGATTGATTACAAGGCCATTGATTTAAGGCAAGATGGATCCGTCGATTATGACAAAGTAAAAGAGTCGATCTCCTCTAAAACAAAAATGATCGGCATTCAGCGTTCGAAAGGTTATGCGTCAAGACCTTCCTTTACAATAGAAGAAATCGAGCAAATGATTTCATTTGTAAAAGAGATCAATGAAGAAATCATTGTGTTTGTGGACAACTGTTATGGTGAATTTACTGAATTACAAGAGCCATGTCATGTGGGAGCGGATCTTATGGCGGGTTCACTTATTAAAAACCCGGGCGGCGGGCTTGCCAAAACAGGCGGCTACATCGTTGGAAAAGAAAAATGGGTCGAAGCTTGCTCTTATCGAATGACATCTCCGGGCATCGGCAGTGAAGCGGGTGCCTCGCTGTATGCGCTCCAAGAAATGTATCAAGGATTTTTCTTAGCACCGCATGTTGTGGCACAAAGCTTAAAGGGTGCGGTGTTCACGGCTCGTTTTCTTGAGAAGCTCGGGTTCCAAACGAACCCAGCGTGGAATGCGAAAAGAACGGATTTAATTCAATCCGTCGAATTTGGCGATCCTAACAAAATGATTGCATTCTGTCAGGCGATTCAATATGCATCTCCGATCAACAGTCACGTCACACCGCATGCAAGCTATATGCCGGGATACGAGGATGATGTCATTATGGCAGCGGGCACCTTCGTCCAAGGAGCTAGTATCGAGTTATCAGCCGATGGACCGATCAGACCTCCTTATACAGCCTACGTTCAAGGCGGACTCACGTATGCCCATGTGAAAAATGCGATTTGCAGTGCTGTAGATACCTTATTGGAACAAGGTTTTATCGACATACCTGCTCGATAAAAAATCCATGTTAATATTCCTAACATATTGTTGACACATAATATAACATGACATATAATAAATTTAAGCAAAGAGGAGGAGACAGTTGAGATGAGTGATAACATTCGCCGCTCAATGCCTTTATTCCCAATTGGGATTGTCATGCAGCTAACAGAATTATCTGCAAGGCAAATTCGCTATTATGAGGAAAATGGTTTAGTATTTCCAGCAAGAAGTGATGGGAATCGCCGATTATTTTCTTTCCATGATGTTGATAAATTACTAGAAATTAAAAACCTCATCGAACAAGGTGTAAACATGGCAGGAATCAAAAAACTTTTTGCCAAAGCTGAGGCAGAACATCCAGCGTCTGATGCAAAGACCGAGGAGAAAACCACAGCCAAGCACAACTTGACAGATGATGAACTCAGGAAGCTACTGAAGAAAGAACTCATTCAGGCTGGACGTTTCCAACAAGGAACGACCTTTAGGCAGGGGGATATGTCAAGGTTCTTCCGTTAACCAATTAGCAAAAGCATTGCTATACAATTTTACCTTTTGTAGGGGAGGAGTTTTACGAAATGGCAAAATACACAAGAGAAGATATCGTAAAATTAGTAAATGAGGAAAACGTAAAGTACATCCGTCTGCAATTTACAGACATTCTCGGAACGATTAAAAATGTTGAAATTCCTGTGAGCCAGTTAGAAAAAGCTCTCGATAACAAATGTATGTTTGACGGTTCATCTATTGAAGGCTTCGTACGTATTGAAGAATCAGATATGTATCTATACCCAGATCTCAACACATTTGTTATTTTCCCTTGGACAGCAGAAAAAGGTAAAGTTGCACGCTTTATTTGTGACATTTACAAGCCGGACGGGACGCCATTTGATGGAGACCCGCGTAATAACTTAAAGCGTGTCTTAAAGGAAATGGAAGATCTAGGATTTAGTGATTTCAACCTTGGACCTGAGCCAGAATTCTTCTTATTTAAATTAGATGAAAAAGGCGAGCCAACGCTTGAATTAAACGATAAAGGTGGATACTTTGACCTTGCACCAACAGATCTAGGCGAAAACTGCCGCCGTGATATCGTGCTTGAGCTTGAAGAAATGGGCTTTGAAATTGAAGCGTCTCACCACGAAGTAGCACCTGGACAGCATGAAATTGACTTCAAATATGCAGGCGCCATCCGTTCTTGTGATGACATTCAAACGTTCAAACTCGTTGTCAAAACGATTGCGAGAAAGCACGGTCTTCATGCGACATTCATGCCAAAACCATTGTTCGGTGTAAACGGATCAGGTATGCACTGTAACCTATCATTATTCAAAAATGGCAAAAACGCATTCTTTGATGAAAAAGCAGATTTACAATTAAGCGAGACTGCTAGACACTTTATCGCGGGTATCGTCAAGCACGCAACAAGCTTTACAGCGGTCACAAACCCAACAGTTAACTCTTACAAGCGTCTTGTGCCTGGTTATGAAGCACCATGCTATGTGGCATGGAGTGCACAAAACCGCAGCCCATTGATCCGTATCCCTGCATCACGCGGCATCAGCACACGTGTAGAAGTACGCAGCGTAGACCCATCTGCAAACCCATACCTTGCATTAAGCGTATTACTTGCAGCAGGTCTTGACGGAATCAAAAACAAACTAGACGCACCAGCACCAATTGACAGAAACATCTATGTCATGGACAAAGAAGAGCGCCTTGAAAACGGCATCGCTGACCTTCCTGCAACACTTGCAGAAGCACTTGAGCTGCTGAAATCAAACGAAGTCATGGTCAACGCACTAGGCGATCACTTATTCGAACATTTCATCGAATCAAAAGAAATCGAATGGGATATGTTTAGAACCCAAGTACACCCATGGGAACGCGATCAGTATATGTCTCAGTATTAATAAAGAAAACCCCTTGGAGCCAATGGCTTCAGGGGGTTTTTATTTTTGTGGGTGTTTCTAATATTTCAAAATGAAAAAGCCGCCACCCACAATTCACCCACAAAAAAATGATAAAAAAATCACTCCATTATCTTGGAGATATACTCTTCATATTTATTCATTGAATTTGTGTCTATTTTTTCTAGTATGAGGTCCAAGCCAGCGAAGCTGTACCGATGCAGAAAGATGGAAGTAGAAATGATAAGATTCCCCTCAAAGTGTGAAAGACGATTCTGACGGGAATGATCAAAAAGAAGAGGAAGACAGGACTGCCTAAGATGGCACGCAAACGAATTCTTAGAAGGAGACTGGAACAAAGCATCTAGGAAAGGGAAAAAACCAGGTTATGTAATTAAAGTATCTGAAGATGACATTTTAGTAAGGTTCCTTAGTGGTAATACCTTGGTTGTCCAAAGTCTTTGGCTGAAAACTTGGATGAGGCACTTACTGAAGATGATCTGAAGGCTTTGATTCATTTGTCTTTAGATTTAAGGGACGAACACTTCTTTAAAATGTGTGTACGTGATTTGCAAGCTCTTCAGGGCAAATAAAAAGAACCGAAGCACAAGGCTCCAGCTCTAATGAATCTCGACAATTCATTATAACATGGGAGGCCTTGTGCATGAATAATCCTTACAAACATATAGACTCTAACATCTCAATTGATCAGCTTTTTGAAAAAGGAGAGGTTAAAGTCATTATCCTAGATGGCCATTCCAACGAAGCGTTTTTGGCTGAAGCACCTATTTACGGAAAAACGGAAATCACTACACGTGACGGCCAGTTCACAAATTT
>Ga0209295_1000233_pt1 | contig 41986 bp, 38 predicted proteins | sample Porto_5metaG_FD_187428 | JGI IMG/M metagenome (GOLD analysis project Ga0209295, IMG submission 187428) | Marine algal microbial communities from Porto, Portugal - Porto_5 metaG (SPAdes) (version 2) | ecosystem: Host-associated > Algae > Red algae > Unclassified | place: Portugal: Porto... | reverse complement strand
AATCATCACCAAGATTAGAAACACCTTGTAATGCTTTTTTTAAATCTACCAATTGTTCGCGGAGTTCCTGGTAGTGTTTTGCCCTTGCATCCATGGCACTTGTTAGTGCTTTTGCATCAAGTATCTTCCCCAGAAGAATTCACTCCTTCCCATTCATTGACAAGGTCAATTTTACCAACACAAAGTTTGTCATTAAATAGGAATAAAGATACAAAAAAGTACTTAATATGTCATGAACCGTGTTTTATTAGAACGCTTTAGCTCCGCTATCGTCAGTAACCATTAAGACGCGATTTTTAAACCATCCTTTAATTAAAATCATTTGAGATGTTCCATTGTAAACAAGGTTATAGAGCAATTCCATGGTAAGAAGAGACCACTAATTGAGCCAATTATAATCCTCGCTACCTTATTTGAACAGCTCATAGAAAAAGCACACCCGCAACAGTGTGCTCTCTTACGACTTAGACTTAAGCAATTGCAGCTCTTGGTCCATAATATCTGCTGCTTCGGTAATAAATTGAATGATTAAGTCTAATTCTTCTCGTTTGTATTCGTTTGTAAGCTGTTTTGTTGATGCCGATAAGGATTGGAAGAGTTCTTTTACTTGTGATTTCCCTGCCGTTAATGGAACGATGATGACTCTTCGTTTGTCCTTTGGGTCCTTTTCTCTTTTGACGTAGCCTGCTTTTTCAAGGCGGTCAATCAGAGCTGTGACCGCACCTGAGCTAAGACCTGTTTTTTCACTTAATTCTCCTGCTGTGAGCGGCCCGAGTTCGTTTAATAAATCGGCTGATTTGAGGTCTGTTGGGAAAAGACCAAGCGATTGTGCGGCCGCTTGGTGGAATAAAACCGTTCGTGTGGCGAGGCGCCTCATTGTATGGATGATCAGGTCTGCTCTGTCTTCTGCGTCGTTCTTTATTGACAACTTGTTCTCCTCCCTTTAAAATCAATTTATCTTGATCATCAAGATAAATGTTCTCTTCCTTTATATTTAAGTTGATCATAGCAAAAATAAGGAGAGAACGTAAGCAGGAGGTAAATGAATGAATCATGTGGATAAAGGCAAGGCATCCACTCGCTTAGTTGTCATCGGTTTGCTGTTAGGAATTTTTATGGCGGCGATGGACAATACCATTGTTGCAACAGCAATGGGAAGCATCGTAGCAGATTTGGGCAGTTTTGATAAATTTGCTTGGGTGACGGCTTCTTATATGGTGGCAGTAATGGCTGGAATGCCGATTTACGGAAAGCTTTCTGATATGTATGGTCGAAAGCGTTTTTTTCTGTTTGGACTTATTTTCTTTTTAATTGGATCTGCGCTGTGCGGTATCGCACAAACGATGGATCAGCTCATTATTTACCGAGCCATTCAAGGGCTTGGAGGCGGTGCCCTTCTTCCAATCGCGTTTACGATCATCTTTGATATCTTCCCGCCTGAAAAACGCGGAAAAATGTCCGGTATGTTTGGTGCAGTGTTTGGTTTATCGAGTGTACTAGGACCACTATTAGGAGCTATTATCACAGATTCAATCGGCTGGCATTGGGTTTTCTATATTAACGTGCCAATTGGTATTGTTAGTGTGGTCTTGATTGCCAGATACTACCGGGAATCGCTAGAACATCGCAAGCAGAAAATTGACTGGTCAGGTGCTATCACACTTGTCGTGGCGGTTGTGAGCTTGATGTTCGCTCTTGAGCTTGGTGGTAAATCTTATGCGTGGGATTCAGTGCAAATCCTCACACTTTTTGCCGTGTTTCTTGTGTTTGGTACCATCTTCTTTATTGTTGAGCGTAAAGCGGAGGAACCGATTATTTCATTTTGGATGTTTAAAAATCGTTTATTTGCGACATCTCAAATTTTGGCGTTTTTATATGGCGCAACATTTATTATTCTTGCCGTCTTCATTCCTATTTTCGTTCAAGCGGTGTACGGTGAATCTGCCACTAGTGCAGGATTCATTTTAACACCAATGATGATTGGGTCTGTCATTGGCAGTATGATTGGCGGAACGATGCAGACGAAAGTGCCTTTTAGACGTCTTATGGCGATCTCTGTTATTTCATTTTTCGCGGGAATGCTGCTCCTTGCCAATATGTCACCAGATACAGCTAGACTTTGGCTCACAATCTTTATGATGATATCAGGATTTGGTGTCGGCTTCAGCTTCTCCCTTCTGCCGTCAGCTTCAATGAATGATCTTGCCCCTCGTTACCGAGGCAGTGCAAACTCGACCAATTCATTTATGAGATCACTTGGGATGACACTTGGTGTCACGATTTTTGGGACGATTCAAACCAATGTCCTATCGAATCGCTTAGCAGATGCCTTTAGCGGAATGAAAGGCGCCCCTTCTCAAATTGGCGATCCACAAGCCATTTTTCAAGAAGGTGCTCGCTCACAAATTTCGCCTGATATTTTAAATAAAGTCATCGATGCGATGTCACAAAGTATTACGTACGTATTTTTGATTGCATTGTTTCCTATTGCCCTTGCAGCGATTACGGTCCTGTTTATGGGAAATGCACGGGTACACACATCAAATGAAATGAAAGAAAACGAATAATGTGAAAAAGCAGAGCTTAAGCGGCTCTGCTTTTTTGTTTCACTGATATAGAGGAAGGGCTTTGCCCTCACTGCCAACGATCCGTATTTTCGATGTGACCATATCTTTTGCTGCTTGTTTTGCTTTTTGTAAATACATACGTGGATCTAAGCTTTCTGGTTCGTTTGAAAAATGATCGCGGATGGCTTCAGAGTACGCATTTTTTAATTCAGTTGAGACATTGACCTTTGCCATACCAAGTGCCACACATCGTCTGACGTCTTCATCCGGTACAGCGGAACCGCCGTGCAGCACAAGGGGAACATTGACCAGTGATGCAATTTGTTCAATGCGGTCAAAGTCAATATCCGGAACCCCTTTATAAATGCCATGTGCGGTACCAATTGCAGGTGCTAAAGTTGGTACCCCAGTTTCTTCTACAAATTGACGGCATTCTGATGGAATGGCTTTTTCAGCATCCTTTTCATCGACGACGATATCATCCTCTACGCCGCCTACCTTGCCTAATTCTGCTTCAACGTTCACCCCTACTTTTAATGCGAGGTCCACAACTTCTTTTGTGCGACGAACATTTTCTTCATATGAATGCATCGATGCATCGATCATGACGGATGTATATCCCGCGCGAATACAGGTGAGAATCACATCAAAGTCCGTACAGTGATCGAGGTGCAGACCGATTGGGATTTGATATTGATCAGCCGCCGCTTTGACTGTATCTGCAATCGCTTTTGCTCCAAGAGATTGAACTGTTCCAACCGTTGTTTGCAAAATGACAGGTGATTTTAATTCTGCGGCCGTTTCGAGCACCCAATAAATACTGTCAAAGGAATGTACATTGAATGCAATGATTCCGTATTTTTCTTTTTTCGCAGTCTCAAGCATCGGTGTTGTTGATAGTAAAGGCATGATCAAACATCCTCTCTCGTTAAAATATCTGTTTCTAAAACAGTCAGCATGTCTTCATTTGTTCTTGTTTCAAGCAGCTTTTGTCGTTTCGCTTCATCCATTAATCCTCGTGAAAGGGCAGAAAGGGCCTTTAGATGAGTGGTCCCTGCTTCATTTTTGGGGATCAGTAAGGATAAGAAGAAAAAGCAAGGCTTCCCATCAAAAGCGTCCCATTCAATGCCTGTTTCAGTGCGTACGATCACGAGTGCTGGTTTCGTGATGGCGTCTGTTTGTGTATGCGGAATAGCAAATCCATCTTGAAATCCAGTTGTGCTCAGTGCTTCTCTTTCAGCTAAGCCTTTTTTAACATCTTCTGGTGATGTGCAAATACCTGCTTTGTAGGCAATGTCAGCAATGGCTGCGAAAACGCCAGCCTGTGACGACGCGGTTTCATGAAGATTCATATAAATATGTTCCATCATTTCTCTTCCTCCCTATTAAACTGCGGGTTTGTCTATTTTTTTACGATACAGTCCGTATAAAATGGCACCTACAAGTGATCCGATCAGTATGGATAGTACCCACTGGAATGCGCCTGTGACGACTGGAAGGACAAGGAATCCGCCATGCGGAGCTGGAACCTGTACGCCAAAGAGATACGTCAATATAGCAGAGATGGCGGAGCCAAACATGATAATTGGCAGGACAACGATCGGGTTCTTTGCCGCAAATGGGATGGCCCCTTCTGTTATATGTGTCGCTCCTAGAATATAGTTGATTGCTCCTGCATTTCGTTCCTGCGGTGTGAAATGTTTTCGGAAAATCGTTGTGGCAATCGCAATGATAAGCGGTGGTGTGATACATGCTGCTGACACACCTGCCATGAAGTAAAGGTTACCTTCTGCAAGTAAAGCCGTTCCTGTGACATAGGCTGCTTTGTTAAAAGGTCCTCCCATGTCAAATCCACACATCGCTCCAACAATTAAACCTAAGAGCAGCGGATTCGTGGATTGAACAGCTGAGAGAAAATCCATTAATGAATTATTTAGCCCCGTGATTGGAACTAATAGAGGTGTCATCACAGCCCCAATTAAGAAAATACCGATGACAGGATAGATGAAGATTGATTTTAATCCGTCAAGTGATGCAGGTAATTTTTGAAGCAGGAATTGAAGGAGTACGATGATATACCCTGCTGCAAAACCTGCGATAATACCACCTAAGAATCCAGCGCCTCCATCGTTTGCAAGCAGGCCGCCGATAAATCCGACAACCATCCCTGGTCGTCTGGCGATTGAATCAGCGATAAATGCTGCTAAAATAGGCACCATTAAGCTAAAGCTGAGTCCACCAATGCTTTTCAAATAGGCTGCAAACGGATGATACGTTTCATGCTGAGGATCAGCTGAGTAAATACCGAATAGAAAAGATAAAGCAATTAAGACCCCGCCTCCAACAACAAATGGAAGCATGTGTGATACACCGTTCATTAAATGTTTGTAGATGGTGTGTATCCACTTATTCGCCGACTTTTGTTGAGCTGGTGAAGAAGAAGCAGATGTTTTTTCTGTTCCAGTAGCTCTTCCTTTCACTTGATGAACGGGAGCTTCTCCATTGATAATGCCTTGGATCAGTTCATTTGGCGTGCGGATACCCTTCGCAACAGGCACTTCAATCAGTGGTTTGCCGTGAAAACGATCTGTATTTACATCTTTGTCAGCTGCGACAATGACCCCATCGGCCTCCAGAATGTCTTGATCGGTTAAAGCGTTTTCAATTCCTACTTGACCATGCGTTTCGACTTTGATGTCGACCCCTAGTTGCTCAGCAGCTATTTTTAATGCCTCAGCTGCCATAAATGTGTGTGCAATGCCTGTTGGACAGCCAGTTGCAGCGACAATTTTTTTGCGGCTCATGTCTATTCCCCCTTATATCTTGTCAATGTGTACTTGATCAATTAATGAATGAATGTCATGTAAATCACTTAAGCCTTTAGAAAATGCAGTAGATGCGCCAGTTGCAATGCCGTAACGTAAGCACTCTTCAGGTGAATGACCTTCAATCTGTTTACTAAGAAAGGCTGCGAGCATCGCATCTCCAGAGCAAGCTGTATTTACTACAATGCCTGTCGGTGCGTTTCCTTTTAAGACGGCGTCTTTCGTAATGAACAAAGCCCCTTCTCCCCCGCGGGAAATAAGCACTTGCTCTGCACCCATCTCAATGAGCTTTTCTCCTGATTCAATGAGTTCTTTTTCTGACATAGGCTGTGTTTTGCCGAAAAAAGCAGCGATTTCTTCTTCATTCGGTTTTAATAAATACGGCTTGTATTGAAGCGTCTCAAGAACTGCTGCGGAGCTTGTGTCTAAAATAAACTTGACGTTGTTCTGATGACAAATAGCTGCTACTTCTGAAAAAATGCTGGCTGGTACGCCTTTTGGCAGGCTGCCTGACATGATCAGGATGTCTCCCTGCGGGATGGCCGCTATTTTTTCACGAAAGGCGTGAAGTGCTTTTTCTTCAATCGCAGGTCCTTGGTTCACGAGCTTGTATTCTTCTGTCGTATTAATAAAAACATTAATGCGGGTAATTCCTTCAACTGAGATAAAATCGGTTTGAATGGAAAGGTCCTTTAAGGATTGTTCAATATAAGAGCCTGAAAACCCAGCAATAAATCCTAATGCAGTGCTGGTGAATCCATATTTCTTTAGCATAATGGAGACATTGACTCCCTTGCCATTCGGCTGATAATCTTCATCTTCGGTGCGGTTGACTGCATTTGCCTTCATTTCTTTTAATGCAATATATAGGTCAATAGCAGGATTTAAGGTGCAGGTATAAATCAATTGGTTTCACCTTCTTTCTTTTCTCTAAAGAAAGTATCTCATACGCAGGAGTGAAAATGTTTTCAGATTGTGTAAAGGTTTTCATGACAAAAAGCCTTCTAGATCAAAGTCTCGAAGGCTTCTTTATTGATTATTTCATTCGAATCACGTAGGCATCTAGTAAAATGCGGGCAATGACATGAAGAGACAAACGCGATCTGACCTCATAATCTGGGAAGAAAGATTGTTCGCCTTTATATCCGACTAGAGTCATATCTGATATTTTGCTTAATGTAGAATCTATTCTCGTTGTGACGGTAATGGTCGTGACTTGCCTCATGCTAAGATTTTGACACGCTTCAACGAGCTCTGCTGTTTCGCCATTTAATGAAACAAAGATCGCAAGTTCGTTTTTACTGATATCTCTCGATTTCAGCCGAATGATATTCGGATCGTCATGTACTTCGCATGTTTTTCCGATGAGCTGTAATTTGATGGTCATTTCTTTGGCAATCATCTCTGAGAAGCCTCTGCCGAAAATATAAATTTTGTCCGCATTATGTATTTTTTGAACGGCATCTTCAATTTGCCCAATACTTTGCAGCTGGATCGTTTTTAAAACCTCTTCTTCGTTTTTCCGAATCGCTAGTTTGATGTCTTCATCAATGTTTTTGAGCTGATCGCTTGCATCGGTCATTTTCTTTTCTTGTTTCAATCGATATTTAAAGGATGTATAGCCGTTGTAGCCAATTTTTTTCATCAGCCTGACAATTGTGGCTGTCGACACATTCGCTCTTTCACTCAATGTGACGATGGATAAGGTGGAGATATCCTCTAAATGTTGGTGAATATAATGGAGTAAATAACGTTCTGTTTCACTTAGCGTTTGATACACTTCGCTTGGAATGTTAAATAGTGGTTCATTCAATTCGATTCCCCCTTACTCATTTCATACTATAATTAAATGCCTAATAAAAACAAGATGATTCTTTTGTCATATATTTTGTTAGAGAGCCAAAATGAGTGAAATTTCATTTTTGACATACACTAAGGAAAAGTTGTGTCTGTGTGAAAGGAGCTGATCATGTTGCTTCATCTTTTGTTTTATCTCATCCTTCTTTATGTCGTCTATGTATTTTTGACCGCATTTGTCTTGTTTTATTTACCGTTTCGAAAAACATGCAAAGAACATTGCATTTATAAAGCCTCTTCTATCTCAGGAGACGATCAGGGGACAAATCAAGTGATGCTTCTTGACGACGGGTTTGAATCTGGTCAGGTGAGGCTCCAAATGATTCGTGAGGCAAAGAAGATGATCCGCCTCAGTTACTACTCCATTCAAAAGGGAAAAACAGCCGAATGGATACTAGGTGCTTTAATTGAAGCAGCTGATCGAGGTGTGAAAGTGCAGCTGTTGTTAGATGGCATCTGCCACAGTTTGCGCGGGCCGCTGAAGCATTTGCGCTATGCAGTAGCAAATCATCCGAACATGTCGATTCGTTTTTATGAGCCCTTTCGTTTGTTCAAGCCATGGACGTGGCATAATCGGCTACACGATAAGCTGCTACTAGCAGATGGCCGAGTGGCTGTGATGGGCGGAAGAAATATCGGTGATAAATACTTTGCAGACCAGCCGCCCAAAGACTTTGCTTTTGACCGTGATGTGCTGCTATATAACGCGAAAAAGGGAAAAGTGTTAGATGAAATGGAGCAATATTTCGTTTATTTATGGAATCATGATTTTACGAAAAGAACAAAAGATGTGTTTTCCAAGGCAAAAGCGAAAAAAGGGTTAAAGCTAAGAAAACAGCTGCTCAGATCCTATCAAGAAGCCATGCGCACGAAAGAACCTTTTGTGATGTCATCATTTAACTGGGCAGCAGATACCATTTCTGTGAAACAGATTGCCTTTTTTACAAATCCTGTGGAACGCTTTAATAAGCGGCCGCTTGTGTTGAAAAAGCTGAACGATCTTGCGCACCGAGCAAAGCGTTCTGTGCTCATACAGACGCCATATGTCATCCCAACACGCCCAATGAAAGCCGGACTCACTCCCTTACCTAGTGAGATCCAGACGACAGTTGTTACGAATTCTCTTACAGCGACGCCAAATCCGTTGGCCTTTGCAGGGTATTTAAGCACAAAAAAGGAACTGATGAAAACAGGCGTTCACTTGTATGAATATGAAGGCCCGTATTCCATTCATGCGAAATCAATGGTGATTGATGATTACTTGAGTATTATTGGGACATATAACTTAGATGCGAGGTCTAGTTTTTTAAACACAGAGTCAATTTTGGTCATTGACAGTGCCCCGTTTGCGTTATCACTTACACAGGCAATTGAACGAAAAATCGCCTACAGTTATCTCGTAGCTAAAGATCGAACAGTCCTTCATGCGAGCGCTTATGGACAGAAAAAAAAGCCTTTGATGAAAAGGCTCCTTTTAAATGGATTATCCGCGATAACGGTTTTATGGCGGCGATTGATATAAAGTAGGGCAGCTACTCTTGTGGCAGCCCTTTTTCTTGCGATTGATCTGTTTCTGCCGACTCCAATTTGGTCAATTTAAACACCAAAATCCCAGCTACAATCACAATAACACCTAATAGTTTTGTCAAAGAGAATTCTACTTTTTCTAACCCAAGCCAGCCAAGCGAATCAAACAAAAGCGCGCAGCCCAGCTGTGACGTGAGGACAATCGAGATGCCATAAGTCGGTCCAAGACGTTTGATACTCTGAACAAGACAAATGACCACTCCTACCCCAATGGCCCCGCTGATCCAGTACCAGGCTTCCATATGTCTTAATCGAAACATGCCAGTCCCCTCTAGTAAGAGCCCCATCAGGAGAGAAGCAATAAAGCCCATTCCAAGAACGAGGGTTGTCGTTGACCAAGAGCCTGTCTGCTCATTGACCTTACTGTTAAAAATGGTTTGTAAGCTGACGAGTGCGCCAGCCGTGATGGCTAATACTATTCCTATGATCATATATAAATCCCTTCATTTCTTCTATTCATAAATGTTGTGCTCTGCTATTTCTAGGAGCCCTTTGCGGTCACAAATCGTAATCTTTCCTCTCTGCCTTTCTATCAATCCTTTTTCACTAAATTGCTGAATGACTCGGTTAATATGACGGTAGCTCGTACCGATTAAGCTTGCTGCATCAACGAGACGAAGGGCGCTCGCGCTGTCATCATCTGTGACAACAGACAATAAGTAGCTTGCAAGCCTGACCTCCACAGGATATAACAGGTGGAAACTCAAATCGTTTGATTTTGTATAAAATTTGTTTGTGATCCCTTTTAGCAGAAAGGTTAACACGCGTGGGTCATCCTTCGCATGGCGCATGAGCGCTTGATGAGAAACCCTTAACATATGTACTTCTGTGACCGCTTCGACTGTATTGACCATGTCAGTCTGCTGAACGTATTCAATATCTCCAATCGCTTCAAGGGGATGTTTAAAGCTAAGAATAAAGGTTTTCCCTTCTTTTGTTGTCGTGAAAATCTTTAATTTTCCTTTCACTAACAAGTACAGGTACTCCCTCTTATCCCCTTTTGAACAAATGAGCTCCCCTTGCTCATAGCGCCACAAACTCACGTGTGATATGAGCTTTTGATGAAAGACACTTTCTAATTGATGTGCCTTCATATATGAGGCAAAAAGAGATTCATCTTGAAGTTCCTCCATCTGACGCCCTCCTTTATAGTTTTAAAATGATCACACCTGTGACCATCAATAAAATTCCTGCGTAATGTGGCCATTTCATTTTCTTCTTCTGTACACCAAACCATCCTTTTGCATCAATTGCAAAGGTAAAAGCAAGCTGTGCAATGAGTAACGCTGCGATAGTGAGTGTCACACCGATGATTTGAATCGCGGTGACTTCATTAAAAATAATAATCGCTGCAAATGCGCCGCCTATTAAATAAAGTGGCTGCACCTTTCGATATTCCCTGAAGTGTCCGTCTCGTACGATGAGTAAAATGACGAGCGAGATGATAAAGCCGGTCAGCTGCGTGATGGTGGCTGCCTGCCATGTACCGATATCCTGGCTAATTCTTGCGTTGGCTACGCCTTGCAGTGTAATACAAGCGCCTCCTAATAAAGCGAAAATAACACCTTTCATTCGTTCAAAAGCTCCTTCTTTTTTCAGTCTAGTTCCATTAAATGATACATGCCCGTCGGTTGAAAAGGACATATGTCCCACTTTGCGTATTATATCAGAAACTTTTTCTTTTGCAGTTTGTTCGTTTTAGATTTTTCACAGTGGGTACAGTTTTATATCAGCAGAAAACAGAATATTGAATGAATCACATATAAAAAGGAGACATGTCAGAATGAGAAATCAAGAGAAACATTTTATTAACGGAGAATGGGTTGCATCAACAGGAAACGAAACGACAGAGGTCATCAATCCTGCGACGGAGGAAGTCATTGGCACCATTAGCTTAGGAACAAAAGAAGATTTAGATAAGGCAGTGAAAGCAGCTCGTGCCGCCTTCCCTTCTTTCTCCAAAACATCTCGAAATGACCGAGTGAAGATGCTGGAAAACATTGTGCGCGGCTACGAAAAACGCAAAGATGAACTTGTAGAAGTGATGACACAAGAGCTCGGTGCACCGCTGAAAGTATCAGAAGAAGTTCATTACAAAATGGGCTATGAACATTTTTCTAAAGCAGCGGAAGCACTTAAATCTTATACATTTACCGAGGACCGCGGCGGACATACCATTATAAAAGAAGCGATTGGTGTCAGTGGATTGATTACACCGTGGAACTTCCCGACGAATCAAACATCTCTTAAAATCGCAGGTGCTATTGCGGCAGGCTCACCAGTTGTCTTAAAGCCAGCGGAAATTACACCTTTTGCTGCGATGATTCTTGCAGAAATTATTGATGAAGCTGGTGTACCAAAAGGAGTCTTCAACTTAGTGAACGGAACGGGTGACGTGATTGGTGACGGCATTAGCTCACATCCTGATATTGACTTTGTTTCATTTACTGGATCAGGTGCTGTTGGCTCTAAAATTATGGAAAACGCAGCGGACAATGTGAAGAAAGTGGCTCTTGAGCTTGGCGGGAAATCCCCTCTTATCGTCTTAGATGATGCAGATGTGGATGTGGCTGCTGAAACTGCCATTCAGCATATTGCGATGAATACAGGGCAAGTGTGTTCTGCAGCTACGCGTGTGCTTGTTCCAGAATCAATGAAAGACAAGTTTGAAAAAGCGTTGCTGAATGCCCTGCCGAAGTTTACAGTTGGTGATCCAAGAGAAGATCATGCTACAGGCCCGCTTGTATCTAAAAAACAATGGGATACCGTGCAATCTTATATTGAAAAAGGAATCGAAGAAGGTGCTACCCTTCTTGCTGGGGGAACTGGAAAGCCAGACGGAATCGATAAAGGATATTTCGCCAAGCATACCATTTTCACCAATGTGAAAAATGACATGACCATTGCACAAGAAGAAATCTTTGGACCAGTCATGAGTGTCATCACGTATCAGAATCTCGATCATGCCCTTGAGATCGCCAATGATACAGTGTATGGTCTTGCCGGGTATGTTGTTGGAAAAGATGAAAAAACATTAAAATATGTCGCTGAACATATTCGCGCTGGCCAAATCACCATTAACAATGCCGAAACAGATTACTTTGCCCCATTTGGCGGTTTTAAGCAATCAGGTATCGGAAGAGAATGGGGAGACTTCGGCATCGAGGAATATTTAGAAGTGAAAGCTGTGATGGGACTTCCAACGGCATAAATTGAGAAGGGAGAAAAACTCTAGGGTTTTTCTCCCCTTTTTATTTAATTAATAAGAACCCATTTCGAATTTTAAGAACTGCTTACTACTCCCTTATTTATTCTTATCCATAATGATGTTGTATTTTTCGACTGTTGCTTTTGGAGGAAACGATTCTTGTAACTCATCAAACCAAATCTCAATTGTTTGCCCCTGTGACAGCTCTTTAGTATCAACTTTCGTTAAATCCATTATGATGAGATCGTGTTTATATTTATCGACAAGAAGAGGAGTATCTAATGAATAATCGCGTTTTATAGGAGTTTTATTGTTAATAAGAAGTAAACCAGTCTCCCCTTTATATAGCACTATGCCTTTTTTTGAAAAAGGCGTTGCTATTTTATTTTGATTGTGTGGATTCTTTATATTGTCCTTTGTTGTAGAGTGGCACCCTCCTAATAAAATGAAAAAAATCACGATGACAAATCGAACACTTATTATTTTTTTAAATTTAAATTGCATCAACTTTATACGCCCCTTCAATGCTTCTTCAAGTCTAGCATTCTTAGATCAAAACGGCTTATATTACAGCGCATTTTCTTAAGATACTTTATACATTTAAGATAATTTACCCTCAAGCTCATTCATCTTGTAAAGGTATTAGAAATCTTAATCATGACAATCAATATTATATATTTTACTTAATGGCAAACTTTCGGTAAAGTTCAAATTGAACCTATATATATAATTCCTATCGAATTAATCTATGTTTATATTCCTTGTGAGGTGGATATCGTTGCAACTTCATGTATTAAACAGTCCGTTTAGTCAGCAGCAGGCAGACTTGCTCAATCAGCTGCTTCCGACTTTAACAGATCAACAAAAAATTTGGCTTACCGGTTATTTATCAGCACAAGCAGCTCTAGCCGGATCAGAAACAGCTACTCTAGCCCCTTCTCCTTCTGCCGCAGCACCTGCGCAGCCTGTCAGTAAAGATGTGACCGTCATTTATGGCTCACAAACAGGCAATTCTGAAGGATTAGCGAAAAAGACAGCGCAGCATCTTGAGGAGAAAGGTTTTCAAGTGACGCTCTCTTCTATGTCAGATTTTAAACCAAATAATCTGAAAAAAATACACAATTTACTGATGATCGTCAGCACACATGGCGAGGGAGATCCGCCTGATAATGCCCTTTCTTTCCATGAATATGTCCATGGTAGACGTGCGCCAAAGCTTGATCATTTAAACTTTTCTGTTCTTTCGCTAGGCGACAGCTCCTACGAATTCTTCTGTCAGACTGGAAAAGAATTTGATGAGCGCTTCAAAGAACTTGGCGGAACGCGCCTGACAGATCGAGTGGATTGTGACCTTGATTATGATGAGCCGTTTTCTGAATGGCTTCAAGGGGTGGCATCGTCACTTAGCGAAGGAGAAGCCGCAGCATTCCCGCAAGATTCAGCAGGAGCATACAGCCAAACAGCAGCTTCTGAATACTCAAGAACGAATCCTTTTTATGCGGAAGTTCTTGAAAATATCAATCTAAATGGCCGCGGCTCTAACAAAGAGACCCGCCATTTGGAGCTTTCACTAGAAGGATCAGGACTTGTTTATGAACCAGGTGACAGCCTTGGAATTTATCCAACAAATGATCCTGCGCTTGTTGATGAACTGATCACGACATGTGGATGGAGCGTGGAAGAAGCCGTAACTGTTCATAAAAACGGTGACACTCTTCCTTTAAAAGAAGCACTTACCTCACATTTTGAGATTACAGTATTAACAAAACCCCTTCTTCAAAAGTTGGCGGACTTGACGAAAAATGAAGCACTCCATGCCCTTTTTGAAGAAGGAAATGAAGAAAAGTTAAAAGCGTATTTAGCAGGAAGAGATTTAGTCGATGCTGCGCGCGACTTCGGTCCTTTTGAAGGAACAGCCGCAGACTTTACTGCGATTTTAAGAAAAATTCCTGCCCGCCTTTATTCGATTGCAAGCAGTCTGAAAGCGAATGAAGAAGAAGTTCACTTGACGATCGGTGCTGTGAGATATGATGCGCACGGGAGAGAACGTCAAGGTGTCTGCTCCATTCTATGCGCAGAGCGCTTAGAACCAGGTGATACGCTGCCTGTTTATATTCAGCACAATCAAAACTTTAAGCTTCCTGAAAACCCTGATGCACCGATCATTATGGTGGGACCAGGTACAGGTATCGCCCCTTTCCGTTCGTTTATGCAGGAACGAGAAGAAATCGGTGCAAGCGGAAAATCGTGGTTATTCTTCGGCGATCAGCACTTTGTGACGGACTTCTTATATCAAACCGAATGGCAAAAGTGGTTAAAAGATGGCGTCTTAACGAAAATGGATGTGGCCTTTTCAAGAGATTCAGAGGAAAAAGTATATGTTCAACATCAAATGAAGAAGCAAAGTAAAGAATTATTCGAATGGCTGGAGCAAGGTGCCTATGTATATGTTTGCGGAGATGAAAAGCATATGGCGCATGATGTTCATCATACCCTTCTATCGATTATCCAAGAAGAAGGAGCGATGAGCAAAGAGAAAGCAGAAAGCTATCTAGCTAACTTGCAGCAGCAAAAACGCTATCAGCGCGATGTATATTAATGGACTTGATGCTTGAAAGAAAGGAGCTTTTACTTACATGGTGAAGACAGCATTAACAGCGCCGGATGGATCTCCGAGCGACGTAGAAGAAATCAAAGAAAAAAGTGATTATTTACGGGGTACGTTAAAAGAAGTAATGCTTGATCCGATTTCAGCGGGAATTCCTGATGATGACAATCGCCTGATGAAGCATCACGGCAGCTATTTACAGGATGATCGAGACCTCAGAAATGAACGGCAGAAACAAAAACTTGAGCCAGCCTATCAATTTATGCTGCGCGTACGCCTGCCTGGCGGAATCGCCACATCTAAGCAGTGGCTTGTGATGGATGAGCTTGCTCACACATACGGAAACGGTACGTTAAAGCTGACTACTCGTGAAACTTTTCAGCTTCACGGTATTTTAAAATGGAACATGAAAAAAACCATACAAGACATTCATTCTACTATGCTTGATACAATTGCTGCTTGCGGCGACGTGAACCGGAATGTCATGTGTACATCAAACCCCTATCAATCAGAAGTGCACCATGATGTCTACGAGCTGGCGAAAAAATTAAGTGATGACCTGCTCCCGCAAACAAGGGCGTATCACGAAATTTGGCTTGATGAGGAAAAGGTTGCGGCAACGCCAGATACGGAAGTTGAACCGATGTATGGCCCGCTTTATTTACCAAGGAAATTCAAAATTGGTGTGGCGGTCCCTCCTGCTAATGATATTGATGTCTTTTCGCAGGATTTAGGCTTCATTGCGATCATCGAAAATGAGCAATTGATCGGCTTTAATGTCGCAATTGGCGGCGGAATGGGCATGACTCATGGTGATGCAGCGACCTATCCTCAGCTTGCAAAAGTGATTGGCTTTTGTACACCGGAACAAGTTGTAGAGATTGCGAAACAAGTGATTACCATTCAGCGTGACTATGGAAACCGTTCGGTGCGAAAAAATGCCCGTTTTAAATATACAGTGGACCGCCTTGGTCTTGAGAATGTAAAAGAAGAGCTAGAGCGCCGCCTCGGGTTTGCCCTTTTAGACGCAAGAGGTTATCACTTTGATCATAATGGGGACCGCTATGGCTGGGTAAAAGGCATCAATGGCAGATGGCATTATACGATGTTTGTAGAAGGCGGACGCATCATAGATTATGATGATTATCCGCTGATGACAGGTATTCGTGAAATCGCAAAGATTCATTCAGGTGACTTCCGCTTAACAGCGAATCAAAATTTGATCATTGGAAATGTCACTTCTCATAAAAAGAAACAAATCGAGCAGCTCATTCAGGAGTTCGGCTTATCAGATGGTCAGCAGCACTCTGCACTCCGCCGCAGTTCAATGGCCTGTGTTTCTCTTCCAACATGCGGCTTAGCGATGGCAGAAGCAGAACGCTACCTCCCGCGCTTGATTGATAAAATAGAAGAGATTGTTGAAGAAAACGGCTTGAGTGATAAAGAAATCACGATTCGTATGACTGGTTGTCCAAATGGATGTGCCCGTCATGCGCTAGGTGAAATTGGCTTTATCGGCAAATCACCTGGCAAATACAACATGTATCTTGGCGCTGCATTTGATGGCAGCAGATTAAGTAAGCTGTACCGTGAAAATGTTGGTGAGGAAGAGATTTTAAACGAGCTTGGCTCTCTTCTCCCCCGCTATGCAAAAGAACGAGAAGATCAAGAACATTTCGGTGATTTTGTCGTTCGGGCAGGGATTGTCAAAGAAACAACAGATGGCACGAATTTTCATGTGCAATAGAAAAAGACAGGACACTCTCCTGTCTTTTTTCAGTGTGATAGAAAATCTTTGCAGCCCTAGGAAGAACGAGTACCGGCACGCAGACCTGAACACCGATATAAGGGCTTGTTTACATGCTGTTCTGTTTCCGTTTCAAGTACTCGCAAATGCTTTTGTACACATGAGGATTGTCTAAAGAAGAAAGATCTGGTGAAGGCTGCTGTTCATAAGCTCCTTTTAATAAACGCCGGACGATTTTTCCGTTTCTTGTTTTCGGTAAAGCTGAAATAAGATGAATTTCCTTTGGCGTGAGCGCTTTTCCTGCATTTGAACCAACATGAGTTTTGAGCTCTTGAATCAGTTTTGTTTCGTCACAAGACTGTGAGCTGGTCACGATGAAGCATACGAGTGCCTCCCCCTTCACCTCATCCTTTACCCCAATCACTGCTGCCTCGTGTACAGTTGGGTGTCCGACAAGAATGGATTCAATTTCTGCTGGACCGACTCGTTTTCCTGCTGTATTAATGACATCATCTGATCTGCCAGTGATATGAAACGTGCCATCCTCTGATTGCACCACCCAATCCCCATGTGTCCATGCCCCATCAAATCGTTTGAAATACGTATCTTCATAACGCTCAGGATCTTTCCAAAACCCACATGTCATGCCAACCCATGGCTTTTTCACAACGAGCTCTCCTACTTCATTTATGACGCTCTGACCTGCTTCATTATATACATCAGCTGCCATTCCTAAAATCGCCGCATTAAAAAGGACTGGCTTAATTGGGCGAAGCAGCGTACTTCCTACAATTCCGCCAGAGACTTCTGTTCCTCCTGAATAGTTTAGGATCGGAATGTGCTTTTGACCGATTTTGTCAAAAAGCCATTGCCATGGTGCTTCATTCCACGGCTCACCTGTAGAAATGATGGCTTTGACATGCGGCAACTTTATACCTGCAAGATTTTGTTGCATCGCAGATCGAACAAACGTAGGAGAAAGCCCAAAGTGGGTGACCTTTTGCTCGTGAATGAATGACCAGAGGTGCTGTTCATCTGGATAATCGGGTGCGCCGTCATATAAAACAATCGCAGCTCCATTGATCAAGCCCCCAAAGACGAGAAATGGCCCCATCATCCAGCCCATGTCTGTGAGCCAAAACAAGCGGTCTCCTTTTGCAACGTCCATACAAAGACCGGCATCAAAAGCTGCTTTTACAGGGAATCCTGCGTGTGTATGGACTGCTCCTTTTGGCGTACCAGTCGTTCCAGAAGTGTATAAGATCATGAGAGGCTCTTCATTTGAGAGATAGGTCGTTTCACTTATCGGATCTTCTTTTAACAAATCATTTAGCCTGATATCTCCTTCATATTCAGTATCAGAGGAGGTGTTTACAATGACGGTTTTGACGGTCGTGGTTTTGCCTATGGCTTCTGCTGCACATTCCCGCATATTGATCGTCTTCCCGCGGCGCGTCATGCCTGAGCCTGTGACGACAATGGTTGCACCTGCCGCACGAATACGCACGGCAAGAGGCTCGCTTCCATAGCCGGAGAAGACGGGGCTAAAGATGACACCAATTTTTGCAAAGGCTAGCATGACAGCGACCGTTTCAGGAAGCATCGGCATATAAATGACTGCCACATCTCCTTTTTGAAGCCCATTCTTCAAAAAGCCAGCAGCGAGGCGATTCACCTTTTTCTGAAGTTCGAGATACGTCCATCTCCTCTCTTCTCCCGTCTCGTTTTTCCAAATCACGGCTGGCTGTTGCTGCGCTTCTTCGTTCTCTGCCCATTTGTCCACGGCCGTTTCGGTTATGTTGAGTTGACCGCCTTTATACCAGTTCGGCCACATGAATGAATCTTGACCTAATGCGGCTTCGTACGGCATTTTCCACTTGATACCGACCGCCTTTTCAGCTTCTCTCCAAAACCAATCGGTACGCTCGATACTAGCTTTATAGAATGCATCATAAGTAGAAAAACCAAGTGAGTGCATCCATTTGTAAAGACGTGTCTGTTTGATCATTTGCTCTTCCGGTATCCATGCTGGTTTCAGGTTCATCATGAGGATGCCCCCTTTAGACCGGATAGACCGGATGTTTTCGTCTTGTAAATGTCATCTCTTTTGAGGAATAGGCTTGGAAGCGATGACAAAGCTCGTCTCGCAAGTGGTCGAACGGGATGACGCCGTCGACAATCATTTCAGAAGCAAGCTCATATATATTCATATCTTCTTGATATTCCTTGCGTTTCTCATGGATAAATGCAGCTCTCTCTTCAACAGGCAATTCAGTAATCTTATTTGCATAGACAGCATTTACAGCCGCTTCTGGCCCCATGACAGCAATTTGTGCCGATGGAAGAGCGAGACAGCAGTCTGGTTCAAACGCTGGTCCTGCCATTGCATATAAACCTGCACCGTATGCTTTACGCACAATGACTGATATTTTCGGAACGGTTGCCTCTGACATAGCGGAGATCATTTTCGCCCCGTGTCTGATAATACCAGCTTGTTCCACTTTTGTTCCGATCATAAATCCCGGTATATCCGCAAGGAAAAGGAGCGGGATATGAAAGGCGTCACATAGCTGAATAAACTTAGCGGCTTTATCAGCTGAGTCATGGAACAGCACCCCGCCTTTTACCCTCGGCTGGTTAGCAATAAGACCGACAGGCTGCCCGTTCATTCGGCCAAAGCCTGTGATGAGCTCTGCGGCAAACAGTTTTTTGATTTCAAAAAATGATCCTTCATCAATGAGTAAATCAATGAGCTGATACATATCAAAAGGGGTATTTTGCCCTTTAGGAATAAGGCCTTGGATGGTCATCTCAGATGCTTTAGGTGCTTTTGCGGCTGCCGGTTTTGGTTTCTCTGTATAGTTGGCAGGCATGTAGGTTAAATAGTCGCGAGCGATTTGAATCGCTTCTTCCTCGGTTTTTGCTAAAATATCACCACATCCTGATATGCTGCAGTGCATGTTTGCTCCGCCCATTTCTTCAAGTGTTACTTTTTCTCCAATCACCATTTCGGCCATTCTCGGAGAGCCTAAATACATCGAGGCATTCCCTTCAACCATCACAACGATGTCACAAAAAGCAGGAATGTAAGCACCTCCTGCCGCAGAAGGACCAAATAGTAAACAAACTTGCGGGATACGTCCAGACAGCTTCACCTGGTTATAAAAAATACGTCCCGCTCCCCTTCTGCCTGGAAACATTGCTATTTGATCGGTGATTCTTGCACCCGCAGAGTCGACTAAATACAGCATCGGGCAGTTGAGCTTTTCCGCTGTTTCTTGGATTCTAATGATTTTTTCTACCGTTTTGACGCCCCATGATCCAGCTTTGACAGTAGAATCATTTGCCATAACGCATACGGTTTGCCCATTCATCCGCCCTGTCCCTGTGACAACACCATCTGCTGGTAAATGCTCATCTTTACACTCGGCAAACATCGCATCCTCAATGAACGAATCCTGATCTAATAGCAACTGGAGCCGGTCACGGACGAACAATTTTCCTTTTTCTTTGTTTTTTTGATGGTATCGTTCCGCTCCTCCTTTGACAATCCGCTGTTTTTTCACTTCGTATTCTTCAATCATGCCCATTCCCCTTTCTTGCTAGTTGCCTCTGTATTGAGGCGTTCGTTTTTCTTGGAAAGCTTGAAGGCCCTCCATTCGATCTTCTGTATCAATGAGCCGTACATAGGCTTCGTATTCCTTCATCAAACCTGTACGCAGATCGTGATCAAGACTCATTTGAATCGCTCGTTTCGCTTCTTTTAAAGCAATTGGGCCGTTTTTGGCGATTTGTTTTGCGAGAGAAATGGCGTCATTCATAAGGGAATCTGCTAAAGAGAGGTGCTCAATTAGTCCAATTTGAATGGCTTCTTCAGCTTGTAATGAAGCACCTGTGAAAATCAGTTCTTTTGCTTTACCGAGTCCGACGACACGCGGAAGCCGCTGCGTCCCTCCTGCCCCTGGTATGATAGCTAGTCCTGTTTCTGGCAGACTGAGTCTTGCTCCGGCTCGTGCGATGCGAATATCACAAGCCAGTGCGAGCTCAAGTCCTCCGCCAAGTGCGTGTCCATTCATGACGGCAATGACAGGTACAGGAAGGGATTCAATTTCTGTAAAGGTTTGCTGAATTGACAGAACTGCCGCTTTTGCTTCTTCTTCTGTCATCAATCGTCGCTCTTTTAAATCAGCACCTGCGCAAAAAACGTTAGAACCAGCTCCTGTCATGAGCAGGCAGCGGATGCTTTCATCATGTTTGATTTCTTGAATGAGTTGATTGATCTCCTCAAGCATCGCAGCAGATAGGGAATTTGCTTGTTCTGGTCTGTTTAAGGTCATGATCCCAATCTGTTCATCTTGTATCGTAAAATTGACCAATGATGTCATGTCACATTCATCCTTTATGAAGTAGTATGAGAGTGAAAAGCACGTAAACAATGACTAGGCAGGGTTCGATTTACTTTTGTTTCGATCCATTCTGCCGCTTTTATCAATGCTGGAAAATCGATATTGGTTTCGATTCCTAGTTTTTGAAGCATATGCACGACATCTTCTGTCGCGACATTTCCGCTAGAGCCAGGCGCATATGGACAGCCGCCTAGCCCGCCGCTAGAGGCGTCAAATGTGGTGATTCCCGCTTTTAATGCCGTATAAATATTGGCAAGACCCATCCCTTTCGTATCATGAAAATGAAGAGCGATTTTATCAGCAGGAAAACGTTCAAGTAAAATGTCTAAGCGCCTTTCTACTTGAAGCGGATGGGCTTCTCCAATGGTGTCGCCGAGTGATATTTCATCAATGCCATAAGAGAGCAGTATATCCGTTAACCGCAATACTTGATCCATTGGCACTTGATGTTCATAAGGGCAGCCAAACACGGTGGAAATATATGCGCGTGTGTGTTTTCCGGCTGCTTTTAAATCAGCTGTCATTTGTTTGATGACAGGAAGTGTTTCGTGGATGGATTGATTCATATTCTTTTTGTTATGCGTTTCACTCGAAGAGATAAACATAGCGCCTGTGTCAAGATTTGCTTCAAAAAAGTGAGCTAAGCCTTTTTCGTTAGGAATGAGTGCTGCATAGGTGATGTCGCCTTTTTTGTGTAAGGATTGGGCTAATTCTTTGGCGTCTTTTAAGGCTGGGACCCATTTAGGATGAACAAATGAGGTCACTTCAATATAAGGGAGCTGGGCTGCTGTGAGCAGTTCAATCCATCTTTGCTTCTCACTTGTGTCAAGCCAAGTGGATTCATTTTGCAATCCGTCCCGCGGGCCGACCTCCCTAATAAGTACACGTTTTGGTAATGCCATCTCGCTCCCTCCTATTCTGTCAGCTCTAAAAGAACCTCCCCTTCATCGACAAATTCTCCCTCTGCTTTATACACTTTGCTGATGACACCTGCCTCTTCTGCCACTATTGGAATCTCCATTTTCATTGATTCCAAGATAGCGACCTCCTGCCCTTTTTGCACTTCATCGCCTTGTTTCACAAGAAGCTTCCATAAGTTTCCCGCCATTTGTATCGTGACCGTTTTCATGAACGGTTCCCCTCCCTTTTTTTCATGAGAAAATCGGTTGTGATGCTGCCACGTAAGAAAGCAGATGATCCAGCCATTTCCCTCAAAAGCGGTAAGTTGGTTTTGACCCCTTCTATTTCATATGCTTGTAACGCAGCGTTTAATCGTTCTATTGCAAGTTTTCGTGTATCACCGTAAACGACCATCTTCGCAATCATTGGATCGTAATATGGGGTAATGACGCTCCCGTTTGTCACACTTGATTCATGGCGTATATAGGGAGCTTCTGGTATAGACAGCCGAGTGATTGTTCCTGGTGACGGATAAAAGGTGACGGGATCCTCCGCGTAGATTCTGACCTCGATGGCATGCCCGATTTGATGAATGTCCTCCTGATTGAAGGAAAGCGGCTCTGATGCAGCGATTTTCAGTTGCTCCTCGACAAGATCAATACCTGTAATTTCTTCTGTGACAGGGTGCTCTACTTGTAATCTCGTGTTCATCTCTAGAAAGTAAAATTGTTGATTTTGATCGACTAAACATTCAATTGTCCCTGCATTTTCATAACCGATGGCTTTGGCTGCTTTCACCGCCACCCGTCCCATCTCTTGTCTTACGGATTCATCGAGACAGGCAGCTGGTGCTTCTTCGATGATTTTCTGGTGTCTTCTCTGGAGTGAACAGTCGCGCTCAAATAAGTGAACCCCGTGGCCGAATGAATCAAAGAGGACCTGGATTTCAATGTGCCGCGCGTCTTCAATGACCTTTTCCATATAAAGCGTCCCGTCGTTAAAAAAACTTTGCGCTCTTTTTTGATTTCCCTCAAAAGCTTTACGCAGCTCCTCATCATTTCGGACAAGCTGCATGCCGATACCTCCGCCTCCGCTGGATGCCTTGAGCATGATCGGATAACCGAGTGACTGCGCTTTACTGACTCCTTCTTCTGCGTCATGGAGAGGTGCTGAAACGCCAGGTACAATGGGGATTCCCGTATGATCCATCGTTTTTCTCGCTTCAATTTTATTCCCCATGCGCTGAATGACCTGTGCAGATGGACCAATAAAAGCGATTCCTTCGCTGCGGCACCGTTCAGCAAAGGCGGCATTTTCTGATAAAAGGCCATACCCAGGGTGGATGGCGTCTGTATTTGTCTGCTTGGCTACCTCAATGATCACTTCCATGTTTAAATAGCTTTCAGATACTTTTGCACCTCCAATCAGATAGGCGCTGTCTGCTTCTTGCACATGAAGCGCATGCTGATCTGCCTCTGAATAAACAGCCACGGTGTTGATCCCGAGCCTTTTACAAGTCCGAATAATTCGACGAGCAATTTCGCCTCGATTGGCGATCAATACTTTTTTGAACATCGCTGCCCTCACTCCTTTATTAGATCAAGCGCCTGTTTTTTCAGACGAAATTTTTGAATCTTCCCTGAGGCGGTCATCGGATACTCGTCTGTGATGAAAAAATATTTCGGAATTTTGTAGCGTGCCATTTGTGACTGACAGTAGCTGGTTAATGTCTCAATCGTCACCGCGCGACCTTGTTTGAGCCGAATGAATGCGGCGGCTTCTTCTCCGTAAGTCTCGTCAGGAATACCGACGACCTGTGCATCAAGAATGGCTGGATGCGTGTAAAGAACGTCTTCAATCTCTTTTGGATAAACATTTTCTCCGCCTCTAATGATCATATCTTTCAGCCGTCCTGTGATTTTCACATAGCCATCCTCATCCATCTCCGCTAAATCTCCTGTATGAAGCCACCCGTCCTCATCAATGACTTCATTTGTGGCTTCTTCATTTTTATAGTAGCCTTTCATCACGTGATAGCCTCTCGTGCACAGCTCGCCTTGTTCTCCTCTTGGTACTTCATATGGGGTACCTGGGGCGGTGATTTTCACTTCGATGTGAGGAAGCGCCCGGCCGACTGTTTGAACCCGCCTTTCAACTGAATCATCCGTTCTTGTTTGGGTAATGACAGGTGAGCTTTCGGTCTGGCCGTAGGCAATCGTGAGCTCCTTCAGACCCATTTGTTCAATGACGGCTTTCATCACATGGGATGGGCAGAGAGATCCTGCCATAATGCCGGTGCGTAATGAAGACAGATTGTACTTGTGGAAATTCGGATGATCAAGCTCTGCAATGAACATTGTCGGGACGCCGTGAAGAACCGTGCACTTCTCTTTTTCCACTGTTTGAAGGACTCGCTCTGGGTGGAAGGATTCAATTGGAATGATCGTGACACCTTTTGTGAGACAAGCAAGTACGCCAAGAACAGACCCAAAGCAATGAAAAAACGGAACGGGGATACACATGCGGTCTTCACGGGTGAGCTTCATGCAATCTGCGATTTGACTGGCATTGCAGACGATGTTTGTATGGCTGAGCATGACGCCTTTTGGATAGCCGGTTGTCCCTGACGTATATTGCATATTAATGACGTCATCAGGAGTCAGCTCCTCCATTCGTTTCTCCCATTCATCATCCTCCGTTCTTTTGGCAGCAGCTTGAATACTGTCCCAGCTGCGCATGCCCTTTGGCGTGCGCTCGCCAATATAGACGACACTTTTTAAATATGGAAATGCTGTTGAAGTGATTTCGCCCTGATGAGCTGTTTGAAGCTCTGGGATGAAGTCTTCAAGCATCCTGACATATGATGTCTCTTTAAACCCATCAACGATAAACAGCATGCTGCTATCAGAGTGCTTTAGTAAGTAAGCGAGTTCTTGTGATTGAAAGTTCGTATTCACGGTGACAAGAACGGCTCCAATGGAGGCGCAGGCGAATTGCAGCATGAGCCATTCAGGTACATTGGGTGCCATGATGGCGATATGATCTCCTTTTTGAACGCCTAATGCCATAAGACCTTTTCCTGTTTCTTTGACCTCGCTAAAAAACGCTTCGTATGAATAACGTAATGAACGTTCTGGATACACAATGGCTTCATGTGCTGGGTGCTGCTCCTTTTTCTCTTTTAATAGGGAGCCAATCGTTTGCGGATGAATCGACATCATGATTTTCCTCCTCCATCATTAGTAAGCGTTTTCATAACAGGTTTAAGCTAACAATTGTCTTGCGATGACTAAACGCTGAATTTCAGAGGTGCCTTCTCCGATTTCCATGAGCTTGGCATCTCTCACAAGCCGTTCTACCCCGCACTCTTTCATATAGCCTGTTCCTCCGTGAATTTGGACAGCATCAAGACTTGCTTTTGTCGCCATTTCTGAAGCGAAAAGTTTGGCGTAGGCAGCTTCTTTTGTAAATGGCTTGCCATGATCTTTCAGCCAGGCCGCTTTCCACACCATTTGTCTAGCGAGTTCTATTTGCATCGCCATATCTGCCAGCTTAAACTGAATGGCTTGAAAGGAAGAAAGAGTCTGCCCAAATTGCTTCCTTTCCTTAGCATAGGATAGTGAGGCATCAAGTGCAGCCTGCGCGATGCCAACTGATAAGGCAGCAATGGATATGCGTCCCCCGTCTAATGTATATAAAAATTGCTTGAAGCCTTTGGCTGGGTCTCCTAATATATGATGCGCTGGTACACGTACGTTGTCTAAAATGATTTCAGCTGTATCTGAACCGCGCACCCCCATTTTGTCGTATGGATTTGTAATGGTCAGCCCTTTTTGCCCTTTTTCTACAATGAAGGCGGAGATGATCGGCTGGCCGTGCTCATCATGATCCGTGACCGCTGTGACGATAATGGTTCTGGCAAAATTGGCATTTGTGATCCAGCATTTCTCCCCGCTAATCACATATTCTTGTCCGTCTTTGACCGCTTTTGTTTTCGTCCCTTTTGCATCTGATCCTGCATTTGGCTCCGTTAATCCGAAGGAACCGAGTGCTGTTCCAGATGCCAGCGGGACGAGGTGATCCATTTTTTGTTTCTCTGTACCGAAGTAATAAAGCGGGCTTGCGCCTAAGGAAACGGCCGCGGCATAGCTAAGACCTGTACTGGCACACTGTTTTCCGATTTCTTCTACAGCGAGCGCATATGAGATTGTATCTCCTCCTGAGCCTCCGTATTTCTCTGGAAAAGGAATGCCCATCAAGCCGAGCTCCCCCATTTTTTGAAAAGTTTGGGCTGGGAATACAGCTTGTTCATCAATGGTTTGAGCGAGTGGTGCAATTTCTTCCTTGGCGAATTCTTTGACCATCTGGCGGATCATTTGCTGTTCTTTCGTTAATTCAAAATCCATCATATTTCCCCCTTTGGCTCTTTTCTATCATATTTATTAATCAAGTGGCTGCTTCATGCCAAGCTTGGGTGAATTCAGAAAATTAAAACAAAAATAATAGAAAAAAAGCATGAACGAAGAAAATCCTCATTCATGCTTTTTCGTTATCTCACTCTTTTTGTAGAAGGCTTGCTTTCGTGATGTAGTCGATTGAGAGCCGTTACTTTGTAAGTATCACTCTTATTCTGATGAACTGAAAGATCTTTGACAGATGTCAGCGTGCCGGTTTCTTTTCTAACAGTTTGAAGCAATTCATATGTTCCTTTCGTCGTCAAGCGATAGACCGCATAATAGGATGCGGTAGAGTGCGGATCATTTTTGATCTGTAAAGCCGTACCATCTGCTGTTTTTTTAATAGATTGAATGATTGGTTTTTTTGGCGCTTTTTGATGAAGCCAAGGCATTTCTGGAATGAGAGCCGGTTTACGGTAGGCGTCTTCTATCAATCGATTTTTGACATTCAAAGGGTTACGGTTGATATCTTTTAGGCTAAAGTGCATGCTTCCCTGCACAAGAGGCGACTGTCTGTTCAGCAGGATCTGCCGAAAGTATTCTTCAGGATCAGACCAAGCAGGATCACTGTTTTGATTGATTTTATACGTCGCCTGACCAATGTACAGATGAACAGGCTCTCCCTTTACTTCATTTGACCACCATTTCGTGAGCACATCATAGGCGGCTGCCTGAAAACCGATGCTCCAGTAAATTTGCGGGGTAACATAATCGATATCGTGCTGCTGAATCCACTCTCTTGTATCAGCATACAAATCATCGTAATTGGTCATCCCTGCGGTCGTGTTTGAACCAGTTGGGTCATCCTTTATATTGCGCCATACTCCAAATGGGCTAATACCAAATTTCACATACGGCTTTACTTTCTTCACGGTGTCGTTGATTTGCTTGACCAATTGGTTCACATTATCTCTTCGCCAATCCTCTATATGCGTAAATGCCTTTTTTCCATATGTTTCATACGTTTCTTGATCTGGGAACGGCACACCAGCTATTTTATTCGGGTAAAAATAATCATCCATATGCACTGCATCAATATCGTAGTTTTTCACGACTTCTTCTATACCGCCGACAATGAACTCCTGAGCTTTAGGAATGCCTGGATTGTAATAAAGCTGATTTCCGTATGCTATGGTCCAATCAGGATGCTTTTTTGCTGGGTGATCGGCTGATAAACGGCTGAGGTCTGTATGATTCATTGTGATACGATACGGGTTAAACCAAGCGTGAAATTCGAGGCCGCGTTTATGAGCTTCTTCGATCATGAACTCAAGCGGGTCATACCCAGGATCTTTCCCTTGCGTGCCGGTTAAATATTCGGACCACGGACCGTATGCCGAAGGATAAAAGGCATCTGCTGTCGGTTTAATTTGCATGATCACGGCATTCATATTCATCGCTTTGATCTCATCTAACAAATGAATAAACTCTTCTTTCTGCTCTTTGACAGGCAGTCCTTTCTTTGAAGGCCAATCTAAATTATAAACCGATGCGATCCATACCGCGCGCATCTCTCTTGTGCTTTCAAGCTTCCCTTTTGGCATTGGACGAGCTAGACTGCTAGAAGGAATCAATAAGAATACAAACATCAAAGTTATTGTTAGACACGTCATACTGATCTTTTTCACCATTTTTTGCATCACCTCATCATCAGTTTATTCCGCTTTTTGAGATCGAATGCCAGCAGATGGTGTCAGCAAGATGTTTTTCATTTCCTTGAGCTGGGCTTCAGGTATGTCGCAAGCTTCGATTAAATACCGCTGTGCACTCCCGTATGTCTCCATCATCTCGTTTAGCACATCTTCCAGATAATCTTGCTGCACACCGAGAAGCGGCTGAATTTGCTTTTTTGACACCCGGTATAAACTCATCAAGCGGACAAATCGCTGCTGCCTTCTGACAAGCATTTTCACCCCTTCGTTAGAGCGCATGTATTCACTTAAAACGGCAGATACCGGTACACCTGCTGCTAATTGAATGAGGGCAGATAAAAAGCCTGTCCGGTCCTTACCGCTTGTGCAGTGAAGCATCAGCGGGTAGTTATTTTTATCTGAAAGCAGTGTGAACAGCTGCTGAATCTCTTCTTTACGCTCTGTGAGCATGCTTTGATATAAATCTTTCATAATCGGTGTGAAAGTGAAAGATTTCCCTTCTGCTACCAGCATACGAAACATGGTCCATTTACTTGGCATCTTACTGTCAGGATGCATGGGGATATGGACGATTTTGTCAGGTTCCTTGATTTTTGGCGGATGTGATTTGCGTTCTGAGGCTGTACGAAGATCGCAAACGGTTTGAACGCCAAGGGTTGAAAATGTCTCGATATCTTGTTTTGTCAGGCGAGACAAATCTGCGGATCGATAAATCATCCCCTCCCTGATCATCATCTCATCTGTTGTGTGAAGTCCCCCTACTTCTCTAAAATTCGCAAGCTTTGAAAATGGGTTGTTTGATTGATTCATAGAAGTGAAAGTCCTTTCCGTTACGTTCTTTTCTCTATCATACGCTTTTATCGAGATGGGGAAAAGAAAAGCCATTTGGTATAATGGAAAAAGGACATACGGTTGGATTGGAGATATGTAGCATGATCAAAACAAAACGGATTCAGCAAATCAAAGAGTATGTGTTTGACCGGGAATCTGCCTCACTGGATGAGCTTGTGGCGCATTTTGGCGTTTCAAAAAACACGATACGCCGAGATGTACAAGCATTGGTCGAGTCCGGCGTGCTCAAAAAAGTATATGGCGGAGTGGCTGTGAATCATTCAACATTAGTAGTATATCAGGAGCGAAAGACCCGTCAGCTGAATAAAAAGCAATTGATTGGTCAAACGGCTGCTGCTTTTGTGGAGAATGGGGATATGATTTTTGTTGATTCTGGTACAACAACACTTGAGATGCTTCCCTATTTGACTGAGAAACAGGTGACTGTTGTGACCAATAATGTAGATTTTATTACACAGGCGATGCCTTATGAGAATCTCACTATCTTTTCCACCGGCGGGATGCTTGAGAGAAAAACGAATTCTTTCGTTGGCTATCAAAGTGTAGAGCGTTTGAAAGCCTACAATGTCAATAAAGCCTTTATCGCATCAACTGGTTTATCCATTGATCACGGCGTCACGAATTCGTCCCCGCTTGAAACGGATATTAAAAAGACGGTTGTTGAAAAAAGTGCCAAAACGTTTTTATTAGTGGATGATAGTAAATTTAATCATTACGCTTTGACCACATTTTGTCATTTGCAAGATCTTGATGTCGTCGTGACGAATAAACAGCCAAGTGAAGACTATCTTCAATATGGAAAAGAGCATGATGTACAGTTTGTCGCGCCTTCATCAAAATAGATGGATCACAAAAAAAACGGCTCAGGAATTTGAGCCGTTTTTTGATTCATTCATTTCAAGCTGCATGATCAAGCGGAATAAAAAGCGGTACACGGCTAAGACTACTTCAATGAAAGGCATATCTTCATAGATGTCCTCAAGCTCAAGAAGCTGTATATTCACATCGAATAAGCCGTCTTGTCCATTAAATTGAAGCTGCGCACCATTTAATGAAGCCAGCATGTCCTTTAGAATGCCTGTGTCTTTTTTAGGACGTTTGAAGCCGAATAACACGGTATACGTTTGAAATACTTCGTCCCATTCAATGGCTAATCCATCGACTCTCACCACATCAAACCACTTTGATTCGATATAAATGAATTCTTTTTGATGTTGTTTTACATATGTAAGCGGTGTGTTTAGAAATGAGGCGCCCTCTGATTGAATCATGTCCTCGGATTCTTTGTCTACACGCTCTATATATACATCGCTAAAGCGTGCCTCTTCCTTTATTCTTGCACCCTCTAAAGGCCAATTGTAGCGCGCCGCTTCGTCATATTCAAAGTCTGTCAGCGCTTGTCCTTCTTTCAATAAATCTTGTAAGCGATTTTGTAGCGACATGGCTATGTCTCCTTTCTTCTCCTTCACGTGCGTGTATTATTTTAGCATAACTCATGAAAAGAAAGATATGACTCAGCATATGATGGTATGATAGTGTCAAAAGATACATCTCGGAGGGGTACGTTTTGCTCACAATGACATTGGCAGAAAAAATCGTAGACGAGGTCAAAAAGGTGCTGACTGAGGAAATCATCATTACACAAACAAACGGCACCATCATAGCGGCAACAGATCCAGCGCGCATTGGTCAATTTCATGAAGGGGCATATTTGACATCCTTTGAAGGACAAAAACGAATCCTCACAAAGGATGATGAGCAACGAATGAAAGGGGTCAAAGCTGGCATCAATCTGCCTATTTATTTTAAGCAAGAGGTCATTGGTGTGATTGGGATGACAGGAAATCCCGTCCATGTCTCTCCATTTGGCGAAATATTACGAAAAATGACCGAATTGCTCATTCAAGAACATGAATTTTTTCTAGAAACGGAAACCGATGAACGGCAGCTTGAAGCGTTTGTGTTCGACTGGCTTCACCTGCCAGAGACAGCCATCGATCTCACTGAAAAAGCAGCGCGGCTTCAGCTTGATGTCAATAAGCAGCGTGTGGTCGTCCTCATTGATTGTCACGATGAATCATTTATGAAGCAGGATCAATATAAAAAAGTGAAGGAAATGCTGCATCTCACCAATCAGGAAATGATCGTCCGCTGGGGACATGCCCGCTTTTTGCTCATGCTGCAAACCTCGGCAAATGATCGTGATACTTTGCGGCAGCGTCTTTTTCACATCCATGCTGCGCTCACCGCACGTCCTAAGTCAAAGGTTTTGATAGGTGCGGGAAAGCCTGCAGCTGGACAGATGATGAAGCAATCATTTCATCAAGCCTTTCGTGCCTTAAAAATGGCGAATGCAGATACACCGATTGTGTTTGATGAAGATTTAACACTCGAACTTTTTATAGAAGAAGTGAGTCAGGAAACAAAAGAAGTGTTCCTTGATCGAACGATTGTCCCGCTTCTCCCCTACCCTGAGCTAGTGAAAACATTGCGTGTACTCATGACGTCAGATTGCTCATTGAAATATACTGCGGAAGCGATGCACGTACATATCAATACACTGCATTACAGGTTAAAACGTATCCAAGATTTAACAACACTTGATCCGAAACGCATGCAAGATGCGATGCTCTTTTATTTAGCCTTGATGCTATTAGATCATCATCCAAATAAACGAGGCGAGAAGCCCGATATTTTGTAGAATCGTCCATAGGCATGAGGCGATTCTTTTTTTATACTGAAAGAAACGGTATGTCTAATCAGTAGGAGTGAATGCGTATGTTAAATTCTGAATTTTTTAGTCAATTAAAAAAGATTGTCGGTGCGTCTCATGTACAGGGCAGTAAAGCCGATCGGCTTGCCTACTCTTATGATGCAACGCCTAATTTTCAGCATATGCCAGATGTTATCGTAAGCCCGCGGACGGCTGAGGAGATCCAGCAAATTGTTCGGCTCTGCGCCTCATATAAGGTGCCAATTGTGCCAAGAGGATCCGGAACGAACCTTTGTGCAGGAACCTGTCCTACACAAGGGGGACTTGTGATGTTGTTTACAAGAATGAACCAATTCATCGAAATAGACGAAGAAAACCTGACCGCAACGGTCCAGCCTGGTTTGATCACACAGGAACTCATTCACCAAGTAGAGGCAAGAGGCCTTTTCTATCCACCAGATCCAAGCTCGATGAAAATTTCGACGTTAGGCGGCAATATTAATGAAAATTCAGGTGGGCTCCGGGGGTTAAAATATGGTGTGACGAGAGATTATGTACTTGGACTTGAAGTGGTTCTTCCAAACGGTGACATCATCAAAACGGGCGGTAAGCTCGCAAAGGACGTGGCCGGGTATGATATGACCCGCTTATTCGTTGGATCAGAAGGAACACTCGGCATTGTTACAGAAGCGACGCTGAAGCTTTTACCGCTTCCAGAAACCAAACAAACGATGCTTTGCTTATATGAAAGCCTTGAGGAAGCAGCTGCATCAGTTTCGGCGATTATTGCAGAGCGGATCATCCCCGCCACATTAGAATTTATGGATCAGCCGACACTAGAAGTCGTCGAAGACTTCGCCAAAATCGGCCTGCCGACTGACGTTCAAGCGGTGCTATTAATTGAACAGGACGGCAATCCTGAGGCTGTTTCCCGTGATATGCAAAGCATTGCAAAGGTTTGTCAGCAGCACGGTGCAAAAGAAGTGAATATCGCACACTCTGAAGAAGAAGCAAGTGCCCTTTTAACAGCGAGGCGAGCCGCTTTATCTGCCCTCGCCCGTTTAAGCCCTACGACGATTTTAGAAGATGCCACAGTTCCCCGATCTGAAATTGCGAACATGGTGCGCGCGATCGAAGACATTGCGAGAGAGTACGACGTGAAAATCTGTACATTTGGTCATGCAGGTGACGGAAATCTGCATCCTACTTGTGCAACTGATGCAAGAAATGAAGAAGAAATGAAGCGGGTTGAAGAAGCCTTTCAGGCCATTTTTGAAAAAGCAGTCTCCCTCGGCGGCACCATTACGGGTGAGCATGGTGTGGGTCTAATGAAAGCCCCCTATTTGGAGCTAAAGGTCAAAAAAGAAGGAATCGCTGCAATGAAAGCGATCAAACAAGCGCTAGATCCGGCAAATATCATGAATCCTGATAAGGTGTTTGGAAAAGCAGCAAGGAAGCGAGTGGTGATCTCATGAATTCCTCTAAACAAACAAAGATTCAGCAAACATTTCAACAGCAAATGGATGAAAAGGAGCTGCTCAATTGCATGCGCTGCGGCTTTTGCCTTCCTTCCTGCCCTACTTATATTGAATCGGGTCAACAAGAAACACACTCGCCCCGCGGCCGAATTGCTTTAATGAAGGCTGTAAGAGACGGCGTGATTGAGCCTGATGAAGATGTCGAACATTCATTGAACCTTTGTCTTGGCTGCCGTGCATGTGAACCGGTCTGCCCCTCAGGCGTCAAATATGGACGTTTACTTGAGGATGCAAGAGACATCATTCAGCAGCACAAAAAACAATCCCTTCCTGTCAAATTTGTGAGACGTGTTGTGTTTAAAGGACTCTTTCCTTCCCAAAGCCGGATGCGTCAAGCGGCTGGACTACTGCGATTTTATCAAACCTCTGGTCTGCAAACGGCCGCCCGCAAGTCTGGCATGCTAAAGGTACTTCCGCCGCATTTACAGCTGATGGAAGAGGCTCTTCCAAAGGTGCCGCGTCAACAAAAAAGCCGTGCGTTAGAATACAAAGCCATTGGCACAGCAAGAAAACGTGTCGCCTTTTTTACTGGCTGTTTAATGGATACCGTTTTTTCCAGCACAAACGAAGCGACCATCCAGCTTTTGCAACTGGCCGGCTGTGACGTTGTCGTCCCTCCTGTTCAGACGTGCTGCGGTGCACTTCATGGTCATAGTGGAGAAAAAGAGCAAGCGAAAGAGCTAGCAAGGCGGAATATTGAAGCATTTGAGGAGATTGAGGCAGATGCCATTGTCATGAATGCGGGCGGATGTGGTGCCTTTTTAAGTGATTATGATCATTTACTAAAGAATGATCCGTCTTTTCAAAAGCGAGGTGAAGCCTTCTCACAGAAAATCACGGATATATCAGACATTCTCGTGGAGCTGGAATTTCACGGCCGTACGCCGCTTGCTTTGCCAGAGCAAGTCATCACCTATCAAGATTCCTGTCATTTGCGGAACGGAATGGGTGTACAGCAAGCGCCAAGGGTGCTCATGAAAGCAATTCAAGGGGTATCATTTAAAGAAATGAAGGATGCCGACCGCTGCTGCGGATCCGCCGGAATTTATAATATCTTGCAGCCACAAATGTCGATGCAAATTTTAGATCATAAAATGACAGAAGCTAGTCAAACAGCTGCGGCTGCTATTGTCACGTCCAATCCAGGCTGCCAGCTGCAAATGGCAGCAGGTATCAAACGTTCAGGACAATCGAACAGCATGCGTGCTGTTCATCTCGTAGATTTATTATTAGAAGCGGTTCAATATGGAAAAGAAGCGTCCAGCACATCAAGCTGAACGCTTTTTTTTCATGCATATCTTCCGGCAATTGGTTGGATAATAGAGGCAAATTGCGGAAGGAGATGGTTCAAGTGCTGAAGAAAAACAACCAACATCAAAAGGACCCAAATTCAGTATTTGAGGCATTGTCACGTTCCTCTGATTTTACAAACGAGTTGTCACGAAGTGAAGGTTTTCTTTATCGAATTTCTTTTTTTCGTTCTTTAATTAATGGGCATCTACTCCATGAACAAATTTTGCCCTGCATGAAAGAATTACATCTCACCCCCACTCTTGAGGAGCTGAAAGAACGAATTCCCATTGAACAGTCTGTCATCACGACCGATCTTCAGGAAGTGGAAAAAGCGCTTCATCAAGGGAATATGGCCATTCGTCTTGAAACGGACTGGGGTAAAGCGCTTCTGATCCCGATTGAAGAAAAGAAAGGCAGACAAGTAGGTCCGCCCGAGATAGAATTTGGCATTATTAGTGCACAGGAAGCATTTGTGGAGGTTTTGGATACCAATTTAAATTTGGTCAGACGGCGGCTGCCGACACCGAACCTGAAAGTGTCAGAAAAGATGGTTGGCACGCTTTCGCAAACAAAAGTAGCGGTGTTATATATTGAAGAGATTGCTAATCCGGCAAACATTGAAACCGTTCTCCAGCGTATTGAAGACATTGATTTTGATCAAATTTTAGATGCAAATTACCTTGCACAGATGCTTTATGATGTGTCCAATACGATCTTTCCGTTGTTTTTAAATACAGAAAGACCCGACCGCGTCTCTTCAGGTTTATCAGAAGGGAAAATTGCCATATTAGTGGATGGCTCGCCTCATGTCTTACTTGCCCCGACGATTTTACTTGAGTATTTTTCCACTATGGAAGACTACAATATGTCGTGGATTGCGGCTTCTTGCTTTAGACTGTTACGCATATTTGCTGTGATATTTTCCATTTTTGCGACACCTTTATATGTAGCCGTTTTAACGTTTCATTATGAGCTAATTCCAAAAGACTTATTAGAAACCATTGTGTCCTCCCGCTATCTTGTTCCATTTCCTCCAATCATTGAGGCTCTGTTTTTAGAGGTTTCGATTGAATTACTAAGAGAAGCAGGTTCAAGGCTTCCAGCTAAAGTCGGTCAAACGCTCGGGATTGTTGGAGGGATTGTCATTGGACAGGCTGCTGTGGCAGCAGGATTAACAAGTAATATTTTACTCATTATTGTTGCCCTTTCTGCTCTTGCCTCATTTGTCACCCCTATTTACAAAATGGGCAGTGCCATTCGGCTGCTGCGATTTCCATTTCTACTTGCGGCACAGGTGTGGGGCGCATTAGGTATTGCAGTGATGGGATCATTCCTTCTCACCCATTTAATGAAATTAACGTCTATTGGACGTCCGTATCTAGAGCCTATTTTCCCATTGCGTCTAGCTGATTTAAAAGGCAGCTTGATTCGTCCTCAGCTTCGATTTTTGAATAAAAGACCGGAAAATTTACGCCCGGAAAATGAAACCATCCATCGACAAAAGCCTAAGCAAGGCCGTAAGGGGAAAAATGATTTTTATGAATAAGGAAGTGAAAGCATGAGTTCTTCTTCTGTAAAAGAGAAATTTCAAGTTTCCCCTTTTTTTGTGTTTTTTCTCGTTAATGCCAATCAAGTTGGTGTCGGCATTTTAAACTTTCAAACAAACCTTGTTCGTTCTATGAATAATGATGGATGGATCGCCATTCTGATTTCTGGCTTCAGTGTCAATGTCATGATCTTTCTTATGTACATGATGTTTAAAAAGGCCCCTTCGGATGAATTTGGTGATATCACGCAATATGTATTTGGCAAGTGGGTTGGGCAATTATTCAACATTCTCTATATCTTATATTTTGCTTCTTTGTCGTTGACCGTTCTCGTCCATTATATGGATGTGATCCATGTATGGCTGTTTAAAGAAATTCCTGGTCTATTGTTTGCGTCTGTACTTCTGCTGCTCGTGTATTACATTCATACCGGCGGGTTTAGAACGATTGCTGGATGGGCATTTTTTAGTATTGTACTGACGTATTGGATGACGTTTATTTGTTTTTATGCCATGAAATATAGTCACATTCGTTTCATGTTCCCGATGTTTGATCATACTTTTTCGCAGCTGCTAGTGGGAGTCAAAGATGCTTCATTATCCATGTTTGGTTTTGGCACACTGCTTGTCTATTATCCCTTTATTAAACATGCGCAGACGTCTCAAAAATTTGCTCACATGGGGGCATTATTTACGACATGCTTAAATTTACTCGTCTTTCTCGTCTCCATTGCGTATTACTCAAGTGCTCAGCTTAAATTAACAAAATGGCCGACGTTAACGTTAACAAGCATTGTGAAGCTCCCGTTTATCCAGCGCTTTGAATTTATCGAAGTGTCTCTTTGGCTGCTTTTAATCATTCCGAATATCGCGATTCCACTATGGGCCGCGAGCCGAATGGCAAAACAAGTGCTTCATACAAGCCAGCGCGTCACGTTCATCGGGCTCAGCATCCTCATTCTGGTCATGTTTTCATTTTTTACGGGGGCAACTTCTTTTGAAACCTTTAACCAATGGGTGGAATATAGCGGATACTTTCTTGTATATGGCTTGATTGTCTGTATGGTTATTGGACTGATGCTGAAAAAAAGGTGGGTGAAAAAACGAGCATGAAACGTTATATACTCACGGGTCTCATGTTGTTTAGTCTATTCTTAACTAGCTGTGCACAGCCTCGCCTTTTAGATGAATTAAATATCTCTCAGGCGGCAGGATTTGATTTAATCGAAGATGGAGAAATGAAGGGCTTCTTTGTCTTTCCTGTCTTTAAAAGTGAGGAACAAGGAAGTTATCAAATATTAAGCGCAAGGTCAAATACCATTAGTAATATTCAGTTTCTCGTATCAGAAAAATCACCTTTTCCAGTCGTCATGGGTCAAGTGCTGGTTATTTTAGTGAGTGAAAAATTAGCAAAGGAAGTCGGAATGATCGATTTAATGAATTACATTTATCGTGATCCTATCATTGGTTCACGCCAAGTGTTTGCGATTGTAGGCGGAGAAGTTGAAGACTTATTATATACAAAAATGAATCAAACGAACTTAAATATAGGTGTGTATCTCTCTGATCTGTTGTCCCAAAATATGCGAAATGGCAATCAACCTGTCACTAATCAGCATATTTTCATGAATCAGATGCTGGCAAAAGGAGTCGATGCTTACCTGCCTTACATCAAGAAAACGAGCAATGCCATTAAAGTCACAGGAGTTGCTCTGTTTGATCAGGAAAAAATGGTCGGTCATATCCCTGGAGAAGACACGTTCACATTTAAAGCGATGATTGAAAATCATAAAAATGGTATCTACGAGTTTCAATTGGCTGATCAAGAAAAGACCCATGTCGTCATTGAAAATATCAAATCACATGTGTCCTACCAGGTCAAACCAACGAATAACCTAACAAAAAAGCCTCATATCACGATTGATATCAAGCTGAAGGGCGAATTAAAAGAATTCATGAAGTCCAAGAAAATTGATAAACCGAATATATTGGACCAAGTCGAAAAAGAAGTAGAAAAACGTGTCGTTCAGCAAGGACAAGACCTTGTTCAGTCCTTTAAAAAGCAACATATTGATCCGCTTGGGCTAGGCTTAAGGTATCGATCAAAAGACAAATCCATGACACCAGAAAAATGGCAGGAAATCTATCCTGATGCGGATGTACAAGTTAAATGCCATATGAAAATTGTGCAAACTGGTGTCAGTCAATAAAGGAATTGAAAATTATTCAAAAATATCTTCTTTATTGTTCAATATGGTAGACACGTTCGTTTTGACTCTTGGAACGCCATCTTTTTGAAGATAGTCATTTAAAGTGTTCTCTACTTCACTTTTATCTGTGTGAAGGATCTTAGGTGAACATTGTTCCACAAGGACCGGTCTATTCCCTTTAGCACAGTGTGTCATTGTTTCAAGGGCAATTAAACTGAAAGGTCTTCCTTTGTCTAGCCATGTTTTCATTCTATCCCAGGTTGGACAGCTTAAGGCTGCCAGCCTTCCCCAATGAACGTGAAAATGAGTGCAAGTGACCTCCATCCAATTTAATACTTTGTTAGAGTGGAAACGGTACAGACAGATAAAAGCAGCTGTCGGTAATTCTTTTTCACTGATCGATTTCAATTTTTCTATTACATGTTGTAAACCTTCATCTTCTGGCAAACTGCTGGCCGCTGCCCATGAAAGTGGATAAAGAAATTCTTCGTCAGCCTGATTCACCAGTTCCCTTACCCACCCAGCGGCAGATGTACCTAAAACATCAGCCACAATTTCTAACATGCGTGATTTCACTTCGATATGCTGAGTCTCATCAAACTGGCTTTGAACAGAGTCTAAGGTCCTTTGCTGATCATGCTGTTTCAGCGCATCAATGACATCATCCTCAAGAAACCACCTAGTAATTGAGAAGTTTATTAAAGACGCCAAATCTTGCCGCACGTCTTGTAATGTGGGGGCTTTATCTTCTTTGGTGACGATGACATCATCCTCTGATTGGAAAGCCTGTCCATCCTCTCCATAAAAGTCATCATGCAGTAAAAATTGTTTAGGAGAATGGAGAACGGCTAAGTTATACCATTCAATCGGTCGTAAAGAATTGTTGAGTAGTCTCTTGTGACACGGCTGACATAATTGATAAGGTTGTTTCGGTTCATCAGTATCTTCTACCACATCCATTGCGTTTTTTTGACAGGCTTCACATAAGACGACTTTTTCCACTCCATTCACTTCCTTTGAATCTAATCTTCGTCCTTTACATCTATATCTTCAGGAATCGGTTCATTTAAAATCTCTTGGACGAGCTCTTTGTATTGTTCAAGCTGCTTCATATGCGTTTGAAACTGTCCTTGATAAATGAGATATGATTCTCCGTCAAATACAAAGCGGATCTTTTTTTGCTGAATTAATTTCTCAATATACGCCTCTGATACTTCTAAGTATTCAGCTGTTTCTTCGATTGTTAAATACATGTTTATGCACCACCCGTTCGTTTCATCTAACAAATTATATCATGATCTGTTGAAAAAAACGGAAGCCGCCTGTTCATATTTTCTTTCCTGATATCATGATAACAAGTGTTCAGCAAGTAGATCGTCTAGGTGCGAGCAAATATGGTATGATAAAGTTTGCTTGATGGGCGTTTTTCGGTTTGACCTTCAGAGAGGTAAGCGGAAAGCAGACTCATGAGAAAAGTAAAACAAGCATAGGCTTTTAAAAGGATGCTTGAAGAAAATTCGTATTTAAAGGCAGAGTGAAATGAATGGGAACCTTGTTTAATGAAATTTTAACTTGGCTGACAAGCCTTGGTTATGTAGGTGTAGCACTAGGTCTGATGATTGAAATCATTCCGAGTGAAATTGTTCTTGCTTATGGCGGATATATGGTGTCGACAGGAACAATCGGTTTTGTTGGAGCTGTTATCGCTGGCGTCATCGGAGGTACGCTCGCACAGTGTTTTATATACTGGATCGGTCTTTATGGCGGAAGACCTTTTTTAACAAAGTACGGAAAATACTTATTCATCCATGAGCATCATATCGCCACTGCAGAGCGCTGGTTTGATCGATATGGTACCGGTGTAGTGTTTACAGCACGCTTTATTCCTGTTGTGCGCCATGCCATCTCCATTCCAGCGGGTATTGCCAAAATGCCTTTTTTGAAATTTGTTCTCTTGACGGGATTAGCTGCCATCCCTTGGTCTATCTTGTTTATTTATCTTGGCATGCAGCTCGGGACAAAATGGGATCACATTCAAAGTGTTGCTCACGCTTATACAACCCCTATTATGGCCATTGCGATCGGCCTGATCGTTCTCTATTTCGTCTTTAAAAAAATTCGTACGAAACGAAAAAGGACAATCTAATGAAACACGCCTTCCACTGATCTAGTGAAAGGCGTTTTTTCTATGAGTGTAAGGATTGTTTTTTCATATATTGGGATAATTCCATAATCATTGCACCCATTCTCTCAAGTGACGGGGCAAGAATCCGGTCAATTCCCTCTTCTTTTAAAGCTTCAGCTGTGACTTTTCCAACAGCTACTGCCAGTACGTGATGCTCAAATAGCGCTTGGAGTTCTTCTTTTCTTCCCCATTTTGCCGCTAGTGTGAAAAAGGCGTGCACCTGAACAGCGGTTGTAAAACAGACGGCGTGGACTTTTCCATCTTTCATTTCTTGAAGTAATGTTTCTGCAGCTTCTGGTTCAGGTGGTGTGTGCTGATAAGGTAAAAGCTGCAATACATCTGCCCCTTTGTCATGTAAAAACTTCATGAGAGCCGGAGCGTTTTCTCCGTGCAGCTGCACCATGACACGTTTGTCTTGAAACTCTTTGCCTTCAAGCTTTGAGATTAGGTCACGCACCGTTCCATCTTCATCAGACACGTCTGGCTGAATTCCGCGTTTTTTGAGTGCAGCATAGGTTTTGTATCCTCTTGAAGCAATCTGTGCATTTGATAGAATGTGCATAAATTCTTCCCCTAAATGAAGCTCTTCTGCACTCTCAATTAATGTATCAGTCCCGATACCCGTTGTTAAAATCACCCAATCGGCGCCTTTTTTCACAAAGGTTTCAATGCCTGGCTTTAACTCCTCTTTGGCTAAAAATACGGTTCCTTGAAGAGAACGAATAACGGCTTGTCCCCCTTGTTTTTCGACAAGTGTACGCATTTCTTCTGTTTTTCTCGTTCCACAAATGGCAATCGTTTTTCCAGCTAAGCCTTTACTCAATTTTATCCCTCTTTTTCTATCACATTTGATATGTATTAAATATAGATTTATTTGGAAGACGTTGCAAGTGTCTACTAAAAAAGAGCTTGACGTTTCGGTGGAATTCGAGTATCTTTTGTAAGTGCAAATTGTAGGAGGTCATTATGGAAAAACAGAATGTTCAAGCTTATCGATTATCAATTGCAGACCCAACACCACTTGGTTTGTTTGGTTTAGCAATGGTGACGCTCGTTGCGTCCTCACAAAAACTAGGAATTACAGATGGCACTTCCCTTATTTTACCTTGGGCTATCTTCCTTGGAGGCATCGCGCAGCTGATCGCGTCCATACAAGATTCAAAGCACCACAATATTTTTGGAGCCACTGCCTTTGGCGCATTCGGTCTTTTTTGGATGGGCGTTGGAACGACTTGGCTCATTCAAGCGGGCGTTTTTGGGAAAACGCTTGCGGGAGCAGCAGATCCAAAACAACTAGGTTTTGCGTTTATCGGGTATTTAATTTTCAGCTTGTTTATGACGATTGGTGCAATGGAAACACATAAAGTATTATTTTTGATTTTCGTCTTTATTGATTTCTTATTCCTTGGTCTTTCCCTAAGCTCATTTGGTGTGATGTACGACGTGACTCATACCATTGCCGGCATTGCTGAATTGATCATTTCCCTACTTTCATTTTATGGTTCAGCAGCAGTTGTGCTCAATACTCATTTTGGCCGTACTGTACTGCCAATTGGACAACCATTTCGTATTTTTACAAAAGCATAAGTAAAAAAAGAACTGCTTTGTGCAGTTCTCAGGCTGTCGAGAAAATCTCGACAGCTTTATTTTTTCCCTTAAAGTTTCCATTCCCCCGTTTTATAATAGAGAAAAGCATACTAAAGGAAGGTGTTTTTCTCATGTTCCACACTAGAAATTCTTCTCAGCACGAAGCCGAATTTGTATTGCTAGATCAACTGGTCGAAGAGGATCACCTGCTTCGTAAAATTGATCAGTACATTGACTTTTCATTTATC
>Ga0209295_1000231_pt1 | contig 42152 bp, 35 predicted proteins | sample Porto_5metaG_FD_187428 | JGI IMG/M metagenome (GOLD analysis project Ga0209295, IMG submission 187428) | Marine algal microbial communities from Porto, Portugal - Porto_5 metaG (SPAdes) (version 2) | ecosystem: Host-associated > Algae > Red algae > Unclassified | place: Portugal: Porto... | reverse complement strand
GCGCGTTTTGATGAAGCGTCTAATATCGCAGTTGCCAACTATCTACAAGAAGCAGGCGCGGTCGTGGTCTACGGTATCGTCGGTTACAAGACCCATGCCAAGCTCATGCTAATCGTACGCCGCGAGGATGACCGAATCCGCCGTTATGTCCATCTAGGCACCGGTAACTATCACGCGGCCAATGCCAAAGTCTACACAGATTACGGTCTGTTTAGCGCTGATCCTGATATCTCAGAAGATGTTCACAAGATTTTCCAAGAACTGACCGGCATGGGCAAACCTGCCAACCTAAAAAAACTGCTACATGCACCGTTTACTTTGCATGAAAAATTGATGAGCTTTATCGATGATGAAATCGCTCATGCCAAAGCAGGTAAACGATCTCATGTCATTATTAAAGCCAATGCGCTCACTGAGCGACGCCTCATTGATAAGTTATATGATGCCTCGCAGGCAGGCGTTAAGATTGAATTAATTCTGCGGTCGATGTGTTGTTTACGTCCACAAGTAAAAGGGCTGTCTGAAAACATCACTGTGCGTTCTGTTATCGGACGGTTTTTGGAGCATACGCGCGTTTATTATTTCTATAATGACGGCGATGAGCGCTTGTATTGCGGTAGTGCAGACTGGATGGATCGTAACCTGTTCCATCGCGTAGAAGTGGCGTTCCCGATCGAGAACAAGAAACTGTTTAAGCAGATTTATCAAGATGGCTTGATTAACTACTTACAGGATAATACGCAAGCGTGGACACTTGATGGCACTGGCGTTTGGCAGCAGCTACAGCCAGCAGCAGGCGAGGAGCCACATGTCGCACAAGAGCATTTATTAAAAACGATCAATCGTGTCGAGGAATCTAGCTAATTCGTAAAGGTATTTTTAGGCAATAATCAACTATTCAACTATCTATCTGACCAAGCACTGGTAAATACTGGTGCTTGGTTTCTTTGTGCTCACCAACCGCAAAAGTTACAAACTGACTTGCAACCTCACAATTATTCACATATTGATACGGCAGTACACTGGTGCATTACCCAAGCTAATACCTATAATTAATATCAATTCTGACGCTACTTGATAAGTATTGGTTATTCATTTGAGCGTTGGTGCAATCTCGAAACACATATCTATTTAATGTTTCAAAAGCGTCTAATCAAATCATAAGAATAGGAAATAAACCATGAGTACTACTAACGATGACAATTCAGATATCAAGCAAGCTGCAGAACAGGTAAATGGTCAGGAAGTTGAAAAGAACTTAGCAGAAAACAAAAAGGTTGACGTTCCTGAATCATTAAGCGAAGAAGAGCAAACACCTTTTATTGATGATGATCTACGTACTGATAAGTAATCTACGACATCAAACATCAACTTGATAACTAATAATAATCAATAATGAAGCGAGGGATACGCCATGACTATGCAACAACCAGTAGCAACGGAAACAGAAGAAAAGTTAATCGTGGATGACCCTGCTGCTAATGAACTAGAAAACCCTAAAGATAGCTACGCAGGGCGCAAGCACAAGCCTGAAATTGATGGCCCTGAGCAAGACTCACAAGAGACTGACGAAGTTTATGCTGATCCACGTAAAGAAGAAGACCTTCCAGCAGGTGGCAAAAATGCAGCAGAACTAAGTGCCTATGATTTGAGCCAAAAAGGTAATGAGTAAAGGACTATAGATAACAGCGGGCTAAAGACAACAGCCTGTTAACCAAATCGACAAAATTATAAATATAAAAAGAGGATATGATAATGCAAGCTAAAGACTCAGCAATAGACAAGACAAAGGCAATCGGATCTGATGATCATAGTGCAATTGAAAAAAATACTACTGAGAATAAAGGGACCGATACTTTTGATGAGTCTGTGGTCGACTCAGAACACGTAAATGATAATGACAATCCAGCGCGCCAACCAGATCGTCGTGATCAAGAAGGTAGTACCGCATTTGATGACAATATTAATGAAGATACTGTCGGTAGTACAGCACCCAAGAGTGAGGGTATTAATGATTTGAATCGTTATGCCAACATTGATAACGCACAAACCCGTATTTTAAATCCCGATGAGAAAGACTAAATAGGTGTCAATTTCGACAGATATGTGGCGTTTCTTGGATTAGATAGGTAATTATCATAGTAGGGAGTATCAATGAATAATTCACATAATGAAAGTGTTAATAACGGTCATAGCTTAAACGATCATAATTTAAAAGATGCAGATGACAATAATGGTATTGTTCCTGATGATGCATTACAAAAAGCAAATCCGGCCGCAGCAGAAAAGGCGACGGCAGATCATGATCCGCATAATGTTGCCAAGAGCAACAAACAGTATGACAGTCCATTAATGGAAGATGACAAGTAAGATTCCAATATATCGATAGTTATTAGTATTGTTACATAAATAGGTATTTATACATAAACAGAAAGGCACTGTGTTTGGTAAGAGTATATAACTCGCATCGAACACAGTGCCTTTTTTGCTTACTACATTTTTATTTTCTACATTATATAGGTAGATATGTTTAGGTAAGGCGTCGGCCTTATGCAGGTGTACCACTATGAAAGCGTAGTTCAGCATCTGGACTACTTATCAATTCAGCCTCTACTTCCTTAAAGAAAGAAATTCGCTCATCGATATTATCATCCGACAATGTTTGAGCGAGCGCAAGATAATCTTCGAAATGACGACTCTCTGACTTGAGCAGATAACGATAATACTTCGCTAAGCGTTCATCATCGATGACTTCGGCCAATGCTGCAAAACGCTCACAAGAGCGCGCCTCAATAAATGCCCCAATTATCAATACATCAACCATCGCTGCTGGCTCATAAGTGCGTTTGTGCTTCAACATACCCTTAGCATAGCGCCCAGCACTCAGATATTTCCATTCCTGACCGCGCTCATTCATGATACCCAGTACTTGCTCGTAGTGCAGCATCTCTTCACGTATCAGCTGTGCGAGTTTACGTTGCAAGTCATACGAGAACTCATAACGAAATATCAAATTCATCGCAGTACCAGCGGCCTTTTTTTCGCAGTTAGCATGATCTTGAATAATTATAGGTAGGTTTTTAATCGCAGCATCTACCCAAGCTTGTGTGGTTCGCGCACCTAAGAAGTTATGAACAGGAGATAAGTCTACCTTTATAGGAGTACGCAGATGCGTAATATCGACACTGTCTTCTTCAATAAGTTCTTTTCCAGGCAGCTCTTTTTCGATTAGATCTGTTTCGACACTATTATTTACAGTTTGAGAAACATTTTCTTTGACAGGTTTTTTCTCAATGCCATTGCCATCTATAGTATTTGCTGTTGATTGTAATGTTGCGAGGTCTTGTTGATTGATAGTCATAGTCTAAGGAAGCTTTATTTATGAATGATGATACGAGTAATTATATCGTTAGTCTGACCTAGATACGATGCTAAATAATCGACAGTCATCAATAGGTGTTTCTTAATAGATAACGGTTAAGCATAATTAAAGGTAACAATGATTACTTACTGTTTATATTAATTTTGCTGCATCTAATTCCTAGATGATGATTATGGCTCCTAGAGTAGACCACTTATAGACTATCATTATTAAACAGCCCAAGTATTTACTTAGTGAATGGTGTTTCCTTGTTAATTTTATTATTTGATAGTAGGATGAGATTTTGCTATTTAAGCATTTCATCTTACTTTGATGATTTGCTAGTAGTAAGTAGTAAACCTGATATCAATAGATTGTCTTTTATTAGAATATAAAGTTTGTAGATATGTATTCGTAGAAAAATCAGAGAATCAAAGATTCCATAATGAATGAGATATGAACGTTTAAAACCTCACAAGATTAAAAACTCTTAAACAGTTACTGTCACAACTCAGTATTAGTACCCCTCACGAACAGATAAGGATAACAATATGAGCCAGTCTTCTAACACCAATCGTATTCAAAAAGGCAGTCTTGCCATCGATCAGCAGTTATATGACTTTATTGAAAACGAAGTACTACCGAAAGTCGGTGTGGATTCAGACGATTATTGGTCAGGTTTTGAAAAGGTTATTAAGGAGTTTACCCCGCGCAATAAAGCGTTGCTTGCGACTCGTGACAAGATTCAAGCACAGATTGACCAATGGCATTTAGATAATCCTGCAAAAGATGGTGAAATAGACTATCCAGCTTATAAGACATTCCTGCAAGAGATTGGTTATTTGCTACCTGAAGGCGAAGCATTTACGGTTGATACCAAAAACGTCGATGATGAGATTGCACACATTGCAGGGCCGCAGCTGGTCGTACCAGTTCGTAACGCTCGTTATGCACTTAATGCGACCAACGCACGTTGGGGCAGCTTATACGATGCGTTGTATGGAACCGATGTTATCAGTAGTGACAATGGCCAAGAAGCGGGTGGTAGCTATAATCCTACTCGCGGCGGCGCTGTTGTCGCGTATGCCAAAGCATTTTTAGATGAGCACTTCACGCTAGCATCAGGTTCTTACAATGATGTGACTGGTTTTAAAGTAGTCGATGGCAAGCTAGAAGTCGTACAAGGTGATAGCAGTACTGAGCTAAAAGATACAGCTAAGTTTGTCGGCTTTGTCGGTGACGCTGAAGCTCCTACAGGTATTTTATTAAAGAACAATGGTTTGCATGCTGAGATTCAAATCGACAGTAGTCATCCAGTGGGTAAAGACGATCCAGCAAACATCAAAGACGTATTGCTTGAATCGGCCATGACAGCCATTCAGGATTGTGAAGACTCAGTCGCTGCTGTAGATGCAGAAGAAAAAGTAGAAGTCTATCGTAACTGGCTTGGCTTGATGAATAGCGATCTACAAGAAACCTTTGAAAAAGGTGGCAAAACGCGTACACGTAAGCAAAACCCAGATCGTGAATATAATACACCAGACGGTGGCAAACTGATTTTACCTGGTCGTTCGCTATTGTTAATTCGTAACGTCGGTCACCTAATGCAGAATCCTGCCATCTTAGTTGATCTAGGCGAAGGTCAAGAGCAAATATTTGAAGGCTTGATGGATGGCTTAATCACGCCACTATTATCACTTAATGATATCAAAGGTAAAAACGAGCTATCAAACTCGCGTCAAGGCTCAATGTATATCGTGAAGCCAAAAATGCATGGTCCTGAAGAAGTTAAAATGGCCAATGACTTATTCAATGCATCAGAGGATTTGCTAGGTCTAGAGCGCAATACGTTAAAAATCGGCATCATGGATGAAGAGCGCCGTATGACGGTCAACTTAAAAGAAGCAATCCGCCAAGCCAAAGAGCGCGTTATCTTCATCAACACAGGTTTCTTAGACCGTACTGGTGATGAGATGCATACCAGTATGAACGCAGGTCCATTTGTACCAAAAGGCGAGATGAAGTCGCAAGCATGGCAGCCTGCTTACGAGCAATGGAACGTCGATATCGGCCTAGAGACAGGCCTACAAGGTCATGCGCAAATCGGTAAGGGTATGTGGGCTAAGCCTGATGAAATGAAAGAGATGATGGATACTAAGGCTGCTCATCCTAAATCTGGTGCTAGCACTGCGTGGGTACCATCACCAACGGGCGCTACTTTGCATAGCATACACTATCATCAAGTAAGCGTGGCTGATGTACAGGACACGCTAAAATCACGCGAGCGTGCTAGCTTGGATGACATTTTGACCATTCCATTGGCAAAGAATACCAACTGGACTGACGAAGAAAAGCAACAAGAGCTTGAAAACAATGCTCAAGGTATCTTGGGTTATGTCGTACGCTGGGTAAATCAAGGCGTTGGTTGCTCCAAGGTGCCTGATATCAATGATGTGGGCCTCATGGAAGATCGTGCTACTTTGCGTATCTCAAGCCAACATATCGCTAACTGGCTGCATCATGGCGTAGTCAGTGAGCAGCAAGTGATGGACACAATGAAACGCATGGCAAAAGTCGTTGATGAGCAGAATGCAGGCGATGATGACTATCAGTCAATGGCAGGTGATTTTGATAACTCGTATGCATTTAAGGCCGCCTGCGATCTAGTATTCAAAGGACGCGAGCAGCCTAGTGGTTATACTGAGCCACTATTGCATCAAGCACGTCTGGATCTAAAAGCAAACGCTTAGATTTGTAGGGTAAATAAGATTCATATTAGGGCATATCAAGCGAGCAAGTATAATAATTATTCTTGCTTGTTTGTAACTGTAAAATGTGTCAGAAATAAGTCATAAGGCTTTTGTAAGCGCTATTTATTGTTCAATGAATAGCGCTTTATTTTGGTCGATTGATTGATATCTATCACAATAATTTAAGACTATTAGTAATCTGTTTAACCAGTAATATTCGTATCTAATTGAGTAAATAGAAGTTTTTTAGCGACTGCTCAAATATAAGACGTTATTTGTTATTTGATAATGGATGTATCGAAAAAGCAAAAAAATATGTTGCAAATTATGTCAAAGTTGATATGCTTGTATTCGAAGTATGAGTTTGGTAACGGATGTTACGCACGGAGCAATAAAGACCAAACGTTACATGGCAGTTGCGTTATTTAATCCCAGTCATGTGTGTCATGGTTTTTTACCTTACTGTAATAGCAATTCGCCACACTTGTTTCTGACTAATCTCGGTAGCCAGTTACACATTATATCTTTGAGGATTTGTGACGATACCATTATGGGCGCCAGCTAATAATAGCTTGCTCATTACTACAATTGTAAAGTGGAGATACCCCATGAAAAAACTACTTTTAGCTACAGCAATCGCAGCCCTATCTGTATCTGCAGCCAATGCAGCACCAACTGTCTATGGTAAAGCATTCGTTACTGCTGACTACATCAATGCTGACCGTGATGGCGATGATGATTTATATGACGTAGATAGCGATTCAGTACAAATTAACTCAAACATCTCACGCCTTGGTTTCAAAGGTTCTGAAGCAATGACTGCTAACACTGATGTTATCTATCAGTTAGAGTATGGCATTGCTATCGATGGTACTGACGATAACATCGGTTTCAAGAGCCGTGATACGTACCTTGGTCTAAACAACAAAGACTTTGGTCAGTTCCGTTTTGGTCGTAACTACTCAGTAACTGATTACATCAACAACGTGACTGTGACTGAAGGTTACTGGGATAACCTAGGTGTTAGTAACCTTGATATGGAAGGTGATGCACTTGACGCTGTAACTATGGCTGATGGCGGCCGTGTTAATGACTCTATCGTGTGGATTGCGCCTAAGTACAACGGCTTGCCTTTAGAGCTTGCTTTACAGTACGGTGCTGATGAATCATTCGTTTCTGACAGCGATGACCGTGACAGTGGCTATGGTGCTTCATTGATGTTTGACCAAGGTACTGGCTTCACTGCTGGTGTTGCTTATGAAAAAGATATGAGCCAAGCTGGTGACCTGTTACGTGGTAGTGCAACTGTTGATTTAGGCAAATACATGACTGCACCAGTTATGTTAGGTGCTATGTATCAAGTCACTGATTTTGATGACGGTTCTAAAGACGAAAAAGGTCTAATCGTAAGCGCTGAAATGGGTCTAAACAACTTTGCTCGTCCAGCATCTGTATATGTACAGTACAACGGTACTGAAAACTTAGCAGGTGTTAACGACCGTGATTCGGATCAAGTAGTTGTAGGTGGTAAATACAACTTCAAAGACAACATGATTGCTCATGCTTATATCGGTAACAACTCTGCCGAAGACGGAGCTAGCAATACTGATCTTGATATCTTCGCATTGGGTGGCGGTCTAGAATACTTATTCTAATATCACACTTAATTAGATTACAAAAAAACTCATCCTTTGGGGTGAGTTTTTTTATGCGATAAACAATAATAACGGATATGTAAAATTTGGTTTTTTCATCTTACTGTAATATTTGCTTGGTAAAGTTATGTTTAAGCAGTTCTTATGGCTCGCTATATATATGGTTTCGAAGGTATAGGACCTAGCCATTATATATCTAATGATCTTAGACCATTTATCACTCAAATCGTAAAGTGGAGATATCCTTTGAAAAAATTACTTTTAGCTTCAGCAATTGCAATGCTATCAGTTTCTACTGTTCAAGCAGCCCCAACTGTCTATGGTAAGGCATTTGTGACTGCTAACTATGTAAATGCTGAACTTGATCGCCAGTCGATGGATTTGCCAAACGATGCTATCTATGTCAATGAAGACAATAGCTCGGTACAAGTTAGCTCACACTCTTCACGTTTAGGATTCAAAGGATCTGAGGCAATAACTGCTAATACAGATGTCATCTATCAATTAGAGTACGGTATCAAAATTGATGACAGTGGCAGTGACAATATTGGCTTTAAAAGCCGCGACACTTATCTGGGTTTAAACAATGAAAACTTTGGCCAATTCCGATTCGGTCGTAACTATTCAGTCTCTGATTATGTTAACAATGTGACTGTAAATGAAGGGTATTGGGATAACATTGGTTCGAGCTCTTTAGGTAATAGTAATACACTAACTGAAGCACTTACCTTGACTGATGGTGAGCGTATCAATAACTCAATCGTGTGGATTGCTCCCAAATACAACGATTTACCAGTAGAGCTTGCACTACAGTATGGCGCTGATGAGTCTTTTGTTTCTGATAGTAGTGATCGCGATAGTGGCTTCGGTGCTTCGTTAATGTTCGATCCAGGTACTGGTTTTACCGCAGGTGTTGGGTATGACAAAGATATGAGTGTCACAGGTGAAATTTTACGCGGTAGTGCTAGTGTCGACCTAGGTAAATACGTGGCTTATCCAGTGAAGTTAGGCGCGCTATACCAACAAGTAGATTTTGATGACTCAAACGATGAAGAGAAAGGTTTGGTCGTCAGTGCTGAAATGGGTCTAACCAACTTCTCACGTCCAGCTTCTGTTTACCTACAGTATGATAAGACTGAGAACTTAGCAGGTCTAGGCGGCAATGATTCAGACCAGATCGTATTGGGCGGTAAGTATAAATTCAAAGACAATATGATTGCACATGCTTATATCGGTAAAAACTCTGCAGATTTAGAAAATGGTCTCCTAGTAGTCAGAGACTACGACGACAATACTTCTGAAGAAGTTGTTGCACGCGGTGATGCGGATGTATTCGCTATCGGTGGCGGTTTAGAATACAAATTCTAAATCAGATTGTCTTATAAGTTATTCATAAAAACTCATCCTTCGGGGTGAGTTTTTTGTTGTGTAGCGTTTTAATAATAGAAAAATGTTTGCTAGCAGCACGAAAATATAAGAGTTTCAGACAGTTTGCATTTTTGCCCTATATTTTATGGCGTATTTTTAGTAAAATCCTTCTTTACCAATTACCGACAGAGTACTATGACCAAGTTTATATTCGTGACCGGTGGGGTAGTGTCCTCACTAGGAAAAGGTATCACCGCAGCTTCTCTTGCAGCGGTCTTAGAAGCACGTGGCGTGACTGTCACGATGACCAAAATGGATCCGTATATTAACGTTGATCCAGGTACAATGAGCCCGTTTCAGCATGGTGAAGTATTCGTCACTGAAGATGGCGCAGAGACTGATTTAGATTTGGGTTATTACGAGCGCTTTTTGCGTCACTCAAAAATGAGTAAAAGTAATAACTTCACCAGTGGCCGTATTTATCAAAATGTTTTGAATAAAGAACGTCGCGGCGAGTACCTAGGTGGTACTGTACAGGTTATTCCGCATATCACTGACGAAATCAAAAATAAAATCCTTGCCAGTGGCGAAGGGTATGATATTGCTATTATCGAGATTGGCGGTACGGTTGGTGACATCGAATCACTTCCTTTCATGGAAGCCGTACGTCAGATGCAAGTAGAGCTTGGCCGTAATAGAGCCATGCTAATGCATCTTACTTTAGTACCTTATATTGCTAGCGCGGGTGAAACCAAAACTAAGCCAACGCAGCATTCAGTAAAAGAGCTGCGCTCTATTGGCCTACAGCCTGATATCTTAATATGTCGCTCTGATCATCATATCTCACAAGACAACCGTCGCAAGATTGCGCTGTTTACCAACGTTGAAGAGCGTGCGGTCATCATGTGTGAAGATGCCCAAAGTATTTATCAGATACCGCGCACCTTACACGAGCAAGACCTTGATGATTTAATCTGTGAGCGTTTCGGTCTTGATGTGCCTGAAGCGGATTTGAGCGATTGGGACAAAGTGGTTGAAGCCCAGTTGAACCCAGAAGGAACAGTGACTGTTGCGATGGTTGGCAAATACGTTGAGCTTCCAGATGCTTACAAGTCTATTAATGAAGCATTGCTTCACGCAGGTATCACTCATAAAGTAGACGTGAAGATTGACTACATCGATGCTGAACGTCTAGAAGATGATGATACTTTACTTGCGCAGCTAAACGATGCTGATGCTATCTTAGTACCAGGTGGTTTCGGTGAGCGCGGTACGATGGGTAAGATAAAAGCCATCACTTATGCTCGTGAAAACAACGTTCCATATTTAGGCATTTGTCTTGGTATGCAGTTGGCTGTAATTGAGTATGCACGTAATGTACTTAACATTAACGCCAACTCTTCTGAGTTTGATCGTAAGACCGCTGAGCCTATCATTGGTCTTATTACAGAATGGTTAGATGAGCGCGGCGAGTTACAAATTCGTAGTGATGATTCAGACCTTGGTGGCACGATGCGTCTAGGCGCACAGCAAGCAGAACTGGTTTCTGGTAGTAAGCTAAGCCAAATTTACGGTGCGAGCAATATCACTGAGCGTCATCGCCATCGCTATGAGATGAACAATCGTTATATCGAGCCGCTAGAGCAAGCAGGTATGACCATATCTGGTTATTCTGCCAAGCAGCATTTGGTAGAGTCGGTTGAAATTTCTGAGCATCCATGGTTTGTTGCTGTACAGTTCCATCCTGAGTTCACTAGCTCACCACGTGGTGGTCATCCACTGTTTAATAGCTTTGTAAAAGCTGCGAAAAATCACAGCGAAGCAAAATAGCTCTCAGAATTAATCTGTATTGAAAGCATGTATCAAAAAAAGACTGATCTTCGGATTGGTCTTTTTTTTGCTTAATCCAAACTGTTAGTAGTTATTAACAAGTCAACCCTCATTAATAATGTCTAATTACGCTTGCATACTTTTTTTAATCAGCCTATCGGTTACAATATGGGACAGACATATTAATAACAAAATAAAAGGTAAAGCCTTCATGGAAAACTTATCGGTAGCACAATCACATATCACGCTCAACACTCCTAACAACGATACGATTAATATTGGTAACGACCAGCCTTTTGTATTGTTCGGTGGTATGAATGTTTTAGAGTCTAAAGAATTGGCATTTGAGATTGCTGAGCAGTATGTTGATATTTGCAAGCGCTTGGGTATTGGCTATGTTTTTAAAGCGAGCTTTGATAAAGCCAATCGCTCAAGTTTGCATTCGTATCGTGGGCCTGGTTTAGAGCAAGGTATCGATTGGTTAGGTCAGATCAAAGAAAAATTCCAAGTGCCGATTATCACTGATGTGCATGAACCACATCAAGCCGCACCAGTCGCTGAGGTTGCTGATATTATTCAGTTACCTGCATTTTTATCACGTCAGACAGATCTAGTGCATGCGATGGCAAAAACAGATGCCATTATTAATATTAAAAAGGCACAGTTTTTGGCCCCTCATGAGATGCGTCATATCGTCAATAAGTGCCTAGAAGGTGGTAATGATAAATTGATACTTTGTGAGCGTGGTAGTGCCTTTGGCTATAATAATTTAGTCGTGGATATGCTTGGTTTTGATACCATGAAGCAGATGAATATACCGGTATTATTTGATGTGACCCATAGTTTGCAGCAGCCAGGTGCGCGTAGTGACAGCGCTGGTGGACGTCGTGAGCAGATTACAACGCTTGCCCGTGCAGGTATGGCTACAGGGTTGGCAGGGTTATTTTTAGAAGCGCATCCAAACCCAGAAACTGCAAAATGTGATGGCCCATGTGCGCTGCGTATGAGCCAACTAGAGCCGTTCTTACGTCAACTTAAGCAAATTGATGATTTGGTCAAAGGTTTTGAAGTATTGGATACTCATTGATACGGTACGTTATAAGAGGGCTATACAATGGCAATTCAGATGGCGCAAGTAAGCATCGAAAATATCGATGATGCAGAAGGATTAGATAGCGTAATGACCGCGCTTAAGAATATCTCAGGCGTCACGGCTATTAATTTGGATCCTGAGCATAATATCGCAACGGTGAGCTATGATGATACAGATACTAGTATCCATGCCTTAACAGCAGCGATTAGTATGGTGGACTATGTGACTCAGCCATTTCCAATTGATTCACCGCAGAACCCGCACCATAACGATTTATAATTACAAATAGCTATTGCTATAAATTTGTCGATGCGCTCTTTTAGGTTTTTATTAATAAGTTACTGTCTCGTTAATAGCATCTCGTTAATAAAGCAACAACCAAACGGTCTTGTTGTCGAGGGTAATAGAGCTTATGCTTATTTAATGCAGCTTTAATAGTTTGACTTACTTTGATAATTTAAATTTTGGTAACTCGAAAAAGTGCTAAAGTTAGCATCAATAGAATTACATTAGAGTTGCCTGTTACTAATAAGAATAAGGAGCCTAATATGGCAGATCAAACACGTATTATTAAAATTGACGGTATGACTTGTGGCGGTTGCGTAGCAAGCGTACATACGGCAACAGCCGATATTGATGGATTAGAGACTATCACCGTTGACCTCGCCGATAGCTTAGCGACAGTAACCTTTGATGATAGCAAAACCAGTGCAGAGACTATCGTTTCAGCTATTGATGATGCAGGATTTGAGGCAGCAGTCGCTAACTCATAAATCTCATCACTTATCTATAGAGCCAGCTAACATGTCATTAAAAGCATGATAGCTGGTTTTTTAATGATTGATGATTATGAGTATTTAGTATTTCTATTTTATCTAAAATATTAATAACAAATACGTTATTACCCAATTGATTTATTTGAATTTTTTACTAACCCACTGATATTTTATCGTGGTCCCTACAAATTTATAGGCACCATGACGAGTTTTGTTTATGAACGATACCACCCGTACTACCAAAGATGAGTCTTATGATGTCGAGACTGACGTTGAGTCCAACACGCCACTGACACCGCAACGCGCACATCTGCAATTAGCGATTGACGGCATGACTTGTCAAGCCTGCGCCTCAAGAATCGAGAAGGTGCTTAACAAAAAGTCTTCAGTGTACGAGGTAAGTGTAAGTTTTGCTGGCGAGACTGCCAATGTTGATTATGATCCGACCCAAACGACGCCCGAACAGGTGACGGAGTGGGTGAATAAAACAGGTTTCGTCGCCAACGTACAGGCAGCCGATAGCTTATTTGCTCAGACTGACGAAGACTCCGCCACTCAATATCCATGGCGTTTGATCGGATTGTGGATTTGTTTGGTGCCATTTTTGGTGGGTATGGCGGGTATGTTGACGGGTTTTGGTATGGCGTGGATGCCGCCGGTTTGGGTTCAATTTATTTTAGCGACCATAGTACAGTTTGGCTTAGCGTTACCGTTTTATAAGAGTGCATGGGCATCTATAAAAGGCGGCCTTGCCAATATGGATGTACTGGTGGTCATCGGTACAGTGACGATATGGGCATATTCGACTTATCTTTGGCTCACGCATGGCGATGGCACTTTAAACAGCCTATTGCAAAGTGGGCATCTGGGCGAACACGGTGCCGGTAACAGCCCAGCCGTATATTTTGAAGCAGGGGTGATGGTCATTGCCTTTGTACGTACAGGTAAATATCTTGAGGAACGTACCAAGAAGCATAGCCTAAACAGTATTGATTTATTATTATCATTAACTCCTGATGAAGTAGAGCAGCAGCAGCCAAATGGTGAATTTCATAATATTGCGTTGTCTGATGTACAAGTAGGTGACATCCTACGTGCAAAGCAAGGCAGCCGCGTCGCTACAGATGGTACCGTCATAGAAGGTAGCGGTTGGTGCGTGGAGAGTCATTTAACAGGTGAATCAATAGCGCTTAAAAAAGAGCAAGGCGATGGATTACTGGCAGGTGCCTTGGTAGAGAATGGCAGTCTACTGTATCGTGTCAGTGCGAAGGGCAGCGACACGAAACTCGGCGATATGGTACAAGCGTTGAGTGATGCACAAGGCTCTAAAGCAAATCTAGCGCGTCTCGCGGATCGGGTAACGGCTATTTTTGTCCCCGTGGTAGTAACGATTGCGTTGGTTACCTTTGGGGTCACATGGTGGCTAACAGGTATGGTCGATACGGCACTAATGCACGCAGTATCGGTATTGGTCATTGCTTGTCCTTGTGCGCTTGGTTTGGCCACGCCAGCGGCGATTATGGCTGGTATGGGCGTTGCCGCGCGTCATGGTGTTTGGTTCAAAGATGCGCAAAGTCTTGAAGCAGCAGGTAATATCGATACGGTAGTACTCGATAAAACAGGTACATTGACTATTGGTAAACCTACTATCGTCGATCATGTCATGGTGGACAAATCGCTTGCTGTGGACGATGTATTGCAGATTGCCGCCAGTGTTGAGGCACATGCCAGTCATCCATTAGCAACTGCTCTCGTCAATACGGCTAAAGACCGCCAACTACCTCCATTTAATGTGACTGACATCAGTGTGATAAAAGGTGCTGGTATACAAGCAAGTATCGAAGGGCTTGGGCTAATAAAAGTGGGTACGGCAGAGTTTGCGAATTTAGCGCTACCAAAGTTTATGCCGAAAGTATGGCAAATTGCCAGTACTGTTGCGATTAGTATCAATGGCGAGCCATTAGGCGCGTTTGCCTTAGCTGATGACTTAAAGGTAGATACGCCAAAAGCAATCACTGCACTACAAAATGCGGGTATCAATGTAATTCTGATGAGTGGTGATAAGCAGTCCGTGGTCGATCATGTAGCAGGGCAGTTGGGTATTGATAGGGCTTATGGCAAGATGAGCCCGCGTGACAAGGCAAGTCAAATTGCACTATTGCAAACTGCTGGTCATAAAGTGGCGATGGCAGGAGACGGCGTCAACGATGCACCAGCGATGGCTACTGCTGATGCCAGTTTTGCTATGTTTGAAGGGACGGACGTTGCCCAGCATAGTGCTTCTGCACGTCTCATGGGTGAGTCGCTCATGCATATCGATGCGGCACAAAAAATAGCGCAAGCGACGCTACGCAATATTAAACAAAATCTGTTTTTTGCCTTTATTTATAACTGTCTGGGTATTCCGCTTGCTGCGTTTGGGTTTTTGAATCCGATGATTGCAGCCGCTGCTATGGCGCTTAGCTCCATCTCAGTACTCATGAATGCACTACGGTTGACACGGTTTAAGACAGAGGTTGAATTGGATAATTCAGTGTCTACTTCATATCTTGAAAAAGAATCTATAAAAGGATAGATAGTACATTTACAATGGTATGCCATAAGTCTGAGCTAATTGGCTTCATACACTTGCATATTTGAGAGTGTTTTTATCAACGCAAGTGGGTGTAAGATAAGGGAAGTTTGGCAAAATATATGCTATGATGCCAAGCACTATAGCCGACTATTGACCTGCGCAATCAACCTTTGATCGATCTATAAGCCTAGTCATACAGTAGAAAGGTTTGAAGACATTTTGGGCGTAGGTGCTATATGACATTTTGCTTTAAATTTTTGTATTATAACTGCCGTTATTTATCTCACAAACTTGGCATGACCAAAGGAATTAACAGACATTATGTACGCTGAAGAAACCAACAACGTCACCGCAATTAAAGACATTCGCGCTCGTGAAATTTTAGACTCGCGCGGCAACCCAACTATCGAAGCTGATGTTATTTTAGCTGACGGTACTGTCGGCCGTGCTGCTGCACCAAGTGGCGCATCAACAGGCTCACGTGAAGCGCTTGAGCTACGTGATGGCGACAAGACCCGCTTTATGGGTAAAGGCGTCAAAAAAGCCGTTTCTAATGTCAACAGTCAAATTCGCAGTGCCTTGATGGACAAAGATGTGACTGAGCAACAGGCCATTGATGATGCCATGATTGCGCTAGATGGTACAGAAAATAAAGAAAGCTTGGGTGCTAATGCCATGCTAGCAGTGTCACTTGCGACGGCCAAAGCGGCAGCCAAGTCACAAAACCTACCATTACATCAGTACATTGCCAATTTACGTAATCAAACGTCGTTGACCATGCCTGTGCCGATGATGAACATCTTGAACGGTGGCGAGCACGCGGACAACACGGTTGATATCCAAGAGTTTATGATTGAGCCTGTAGGCTTCACTAGCTTCTCAGAAGCGCTACGTGCTGGTACAGAGATTTTTCATAGCTTAAAATCTGTATTAAAAGCACAAGGTCTAAATACTGCCGTTGGTGATGAAGGTGGTTTTGCACCGAACCTACGTAGCAACGAAGAAGCCATTACGGTTATCATGCAAGCGATTGAACAAGTCGGCTACAAAGCTGGTGAAGATATTCATCTTGCGCTAGATTGTGCGGCCAGTGAGTTTTACAAAAATGGTCAATATGTCTTGGCAGGCGAAGGTAATAAAGCTTTTGATAGCCAAGGGTTTTCGGACTACCTAGTTGGGCTGGCACGTCAGTATCCTATTATCTCTATCGAAGATGGTCTTGATGAGTCAGATTGGGATGGTTGGAAGTATTTGACCGAGCAGATTGGTGATAAAGTCCAATTGGTTGGTGATGATTTATTCGTAACCAATCCTGCAATCTTGCAAGAAGGTATTGATAAGCACATTGCTAATGCTATCCTGATTAAATTTAACCAAATTGGTACTTTGTCAGAAACGCTAGATGCAATTTATATGGCTAAGAAAAATGGCTATGCAACTATTATTTCACATCGTTCAGGTGAGACTGAAGACAGCACCATTGCAGACTTGGCAGTTGGTACGGCAGCAGGCCAGATCAAAACTGGCTCATTATGCCGTTCAGACCGCGTAGCGAAGTACAACCAATTGCTACGTATCGAGCAGCAAGTACGTGCAAGCTATCGTGGCCGTGAAGAGTTTATCGGACTACGTGGCTAAGAGTCTGACTGGCTCTTTGGCGTATAATATACGTTAAGTAATATATGTTAAAAAGCCTAAACTCATAAGCTGGTTTCAGTATTTAGGCGATATATAGTCATTTATATATCGTCTAGTCTGTTTAAATTTTATTATCCTTTTTTATACCGTTTGGCATTATCACCTTATGAAATATTTTAGCCAATTTATACTACTTGCTTTAGCCGTTGCAGTGCTTTTAGGATTGCAATATCAGTATTGGCTGGGTGAAAATGGTCGCTTTGAACACAATAAGTTGACGACTCAAATCGAAGAGCAACAACGCTTGAATGACAATCAAGTTGCAGCAAATAATTTGTTACGCACTGATGTTCAGGATTTAAAAACGGGACTTGAGGCCGTAGAAGAGCATGCTCGCCTAGATTTAGGTTTAATCAAACCCAATGAGACTTTTGTCCAAGTATCCACTGCACCAACTACGCACAGCAATTACTAGCTTTTACGAATATACAGGTTTTAACGAACACACTAGCTGTTTCGACATGAATTAATTTTTATGATGCAGCATCATACCGTTATTATCTGACACTATTTATCATACTTAACACCTGCTTTGATCCTCTCTACATATACTGTCATGGTTTCAGCCATGAGTACACTACTATGAATACAACCCCTAATATACATGCCATGATCGTCGCAGCTGGTCGCGGCAGCCGTTTTGGTGCGTCTGTCGCCAAGCAATATACAATGTTAAAAGGTCAGACGTTATTGCAGCATAGCGTGGCACGGCTTGCTTGTAGTGATTACATTGATAAGTGTCTATTGGTTATATCAGCCGATGACAGTACGGCGCAACAATTAGAGTTTGCCCTTCCTACAAGCTATGCAGTCGGCGGAGCAGAGCGTTGGCAATCAGTACAGTCAGGCGTTGAGGCGATTAGTCAGACAGGTGCTGATGATTCAGATTTGGTGCTTATTCACGATGCGGCACGTCCCGCTGTACCGAATATAGATATCGATCAAGTCATTGAAGCAGCGATGATGGAGCCTTACGGCGCTATTCTAGCGACACCAGTAGCCGATACGTTAAAAGCTTCCTATCAGCAAGCCACCTCCATAGAAGAGAATGTTCTGCATTCTTATACTAGATCTACCATTGATCGTAGCAACCTATGGCAAGCACAAACCCCACAAGTATTTCGCTTAGGTCAATTGAAAAAAGTCCTAAAAAATGTGTTTGAACATCAGCTAAGTATCACAGATGAAGCCAGTGCTTTTGAGCAGCTAGGTTTTCCCATACGCTTAGTCTCTGGTAGTCGCCAAAATATAAAACTGACCTATCCTGATGATGCGGTACTATTAACAGCGATTATAGGGCTTCAGTCTTAGTCTATCTTGAAGTTGATTTCAACTCTGCTTCCGCTAACAAGCATCAGTTTTACTCCTTTTATACTTAATAGTGGCCATAATAAGTATTATGGCTTCAGTAACCATCATGTCTTTAGTCAAAGTCACTTTGATATTCCAGAAAACTAACTATTGTTAAAGCCTACAACAAGAATATATATAATATGCTTTGGAATATAATATGGTTGTTACATGTGTTTTTTGTGTCTGATCGCGTCTATAACTAGTAATAGGTTGCTTTAATGACTAAACTAACCTATGATGTAACTAACTTAATACAATTGATATAAAAACTTATAAAATCAATAATATATCGGACTGATTCATTACGCTTAGTTATGTTGTCTCTATATTTTTCTTAAATGAGTATGATTGTTTTAGCGACATTTACCTGATAATAGGGAGAAGCTGATTGTCAACAATCAACGATTCAACAAATCCAGTAACGACAGATCTCTGCCAGCTTGTATATATAAGCCGGATTACCTCTACTGGTCTTTCAAGTCCTAGCACGCTTAATGATATCTCAGAGACCGCAGTTGAACGCAATCAAATAGATAATGTCACGGGTATTCTTTGCTATGGCAATGGCTACTTTCTACAGTGTGTTGAAGGATCAGAGCAAGCATTAACCAATCTGAAAAACCGTTTGTTGGTAGATGATCGACATAAAGAGTTAAAGATTTTAGATTTTTCTGAAATTACCAAACGTCGTTTTGCCAGTTGGTCATTAAGATCCATCACACTTGAGCGTTGGATGACTAAAGAGCCTGAACTTAAAAAGTTAATGCCATTCAAGCCGTATGAATGGGATTCTAATGAATGGCAGAAGTTTTTGGACGTATTGCAGGGCTACTATGAAGAGCAAACGAGAATAGGTAACGTCGATACGCCACCTGTCAAATACAGTACGCTAGGGGTAACTCTAAGTAAGGTTGTAGGGCAGCATCAGGCGTTCTTCTTAATCCAGACGATATTGGGATTGATGATCGTTGCTACGTTGCTTTGGTTATTGTTGTAATTAATAAATAATATCTATAGTTAGTAAGATAGAAAAAAACCAGCATCCAATAGATGCTGGTTTTTTTGATTGAGTTTTGCCTCTATAAAACAAGCATAAAAAAACCTCATTCATAATTACTATGAATGAGGTTTTTGATGGTACGCTTGTTAGTCTAATCTAATGCTAAGCAAAAGTGCTAACAAGTGACGCCAAATAGTGGCGTCCCCAGGGGGATTCGAACCCCCGTTACCGCCGTGAAAGGGCGGTGTCCTAGGCCTCTAGACGATGGGGACTAGTAACAACACTTCAACTGCTTTCACCATTTATGCTGAAGTGGTGCGTATTCTAATAGCCTTTGCGTTTTCTGTCAAGCCTTTTTCTACGTCTTTTTAAAATTAAATATCTTTTTTTAATTGCGCGACGAGGATGTAGGTCTTTACGCTTCAAATGATATCGAATCCATAAGGAAGTACAAGCGCTGATGGTCAATGCAAGCAGCATATAACCGAGGATGGTGCCCCATAACTTGAGTTGTGAATCCATAATAAAGTCCCTCCGATTAATCTTGATAGTACTTACTATCAAGACAGTGTGAGCAACTTAAACCATCTATAGGATATAATGACATCACGTCAGAGTAATGATTTTATTATCAGACAGTCATGCAAATTTACCAAAACGGCTATCTGTAATTTTTAAAATAATTCCATCTATTTGTTATGATATCAATCATATCCTTATTGATTGCCAAATCAAGATGCCAAAGTCATCAAGTATTACAAATAGCATTATTATGGATGATTGACAACATAGGATATGTGACTTATTCACTATCAACGTCAGACGTTTCTTCTTTCGCGTCTTCATTATGCAGCGCATTGGCCAACATCGGATAGTTATTTAATATATGACAGAATAGCTCAGCAGTCTTTTGAGTATCGTATAAGGCTGAATGAGCGTTCTTACCATCAAACTCTAACCCTGCTGCTTTACAAGCACGTGCTAGGACAGTTTGACCAAATGCTAGTGCTGATAAGGTCACAGTATCAAATACTGAAAAGTTATGAAATGGATTGTGATTTTTGCTATTGGTTCGTAGTACTGCTGCATTCAAAAAAGCCAAGTCGAAATGGGCATTATGACCAATCAGGACACACTGACGACAGTCTTCATCACGGCGTACTTCTTTTAGCCCTTTAAAGATACGACGCAGCGCGGTTTTTTCATCTTCAGCAATGGCTTTGCGCATTGGGTTTTTCGGGTCAATCCCCGTAAAGGCAAGCGCACTTGGTTCTAAGTTTGCGCCTTCGAAGGGTTCGATATGAGCGTTGAAAGCTTCACCTGGATAAAATACGCCTTGCTCATTAAGCAGTACAGGAATACAGGCCATCTCTAGCAATGCGTCGGTCTGTGCATTGAAACCTGCTGTTTCCACGTCGACGACGACAGGCAAGAACTTGCGAAAGCGGTCTTTTAAGGCCATAGGTGCTTGCTCATCTGTCACTGAGGCTGCATCTTCAGGGGAGGTGTTTGGAGTAGCATCAAGACTAGTAGATTCAGGGTTTGATAAGTCTTCGTCAGGCAAGGTCGCTATGTTTTGATTGGTCATATAAAGTTAAATCACTTTTATCAGTCGTACTAATATATTAAATTTAAAATAAGCATCCTATGATACTAATTGCACCCTTAGTACAAAGAAATCTACTACAAAGGTATCATCAATATCATAGGATAAAATAATCGATCGCTTTTGAGTGCTAATCTTTGCGGGCATTAAGCCTTAAGAGACCAAGGAAGCATCTCACCTGCCATTAGCGGCGTCACTGATGCGCCATCAAAATAAGGATAGTCAGTCGGTACTTGCATAGGCGTGTTAACAAGCGTGATAGTGCTTTCATTTAGAGGTAAGCCGTAGAACTGGGCACCAAAACGACTGGCAAAACCCTCTAACTTGTCTATTTTTCCAACACTATCAAAGGCGGTCGCATACAAAGGCAGCGCCGTGGCTGCACTATAGCAACCGGCACAGCCACAAGCGGCTTCTTTTTTGTCTGTCGCATGTGGCGCAGAGTCAGTACCCAAGAAGAACTTTGGATTGCCACTAGTGGCCACATCCAACAGCACTTTTTGATGGCTCTCACGCTTTAAGATAGGTAGACAGTAGAAATGCGGCTTGATACCACCAACCAATAGATGATTGCGATTAAACATCAAATGCTGCGGGGTAATGGTGGCTGCAACATGGTTGCCTTGTGCCAATACAAAATCTGCTGCATCGCTGGTAGTGATGTGCTCTACTACTATTTTCAATGTAGGAAATTTCACGATAATTTGTGCTAATACTTCGTCTAAGAAACGCTTTTCGCGATCAAAGATATCTACATGGTCTTGGGTCACCTCACCATGTATCAGCAGCGGCAAATTGTACTTTTCTAGTGCTTCGAATACATCGACACAGGCATTGATATTGGTGACGCCGTCTGCAGAGTTGGTAGTCGCTCCAGCAGGGTAGAGTTTGACAGCTTGTACGATACCTGACTGCGCTGCCAACTCAATATCTTGGGCAGTGGTATTATCTGTTAAATATAGAGTCATACGAGGGTCAAAGGCTGACTTGCGCTCAAGACTTAAGTTACTCGCTGCCAACTGCTCCATGATACGTGCACGATAGGCAATAGCATCTTGTGCATTTTTGACCGGAGGCACAAGGTTTGGCATACAGATGACACGGTTAAAGCTGCTTGCTGCATGTGGTACTGTCGTGCTCAAGGCGAGATCGTCACGCAAATGAATGTGCCAGTCATCTGGCTGAAGGATGGTCAATTCTCTAATCGAATCAGTCATAGTGTCAAAGCGCTCTATATCGTCAAATAAAGGAAACAAAAGGGAGTGATACTGTAGGTCTATCATAACAGATTTGCCCACTTGACTAAATATAAGGCTAGATATCTGTACATAATTCATCGAGCTAAGATTAATATTTTGTCATTAAATGATGTTTAAATTCTGGTGGTAAAAATGAGGTTGACTAGAATTTAAGTCAAAAGCGCACGCCTTATGGCAGTTAGACTTTTGCCCATAGTAAATATGATGTACACTGAGCAGGTAATTATCGTTCGACTTGCTTTCGATTTGATCGTCGCTTTTTCTACAACTATATTTCATAATGGGAGTTTTTCATGGCTCAACTTGATCCAAAAAATATTAATAAAATCGTCTTGGCTTATTCAGGTGGTCTTGATACCTCAATCATCGCTAAATGGCTACAAGAAACCTATGATGCGGAAGTAATCACCTTTACCGCTGATATCGGTCAAGGCGAAGAAGTTGAGCCAGCACGAGCCAAAGCTCAAGCAATGGGTATTAAGCATATCCATATCGAAGATTTACGCGAAGAGTTCGCTCGTGATTATGTATTTCCTATGTTCCGTGCCAATGCTATCTACGAAGGTGAGTACTTGCTAGGGACGTCTATTGCTCGTCCATTGATTGCCAAGCGTTTGGTTGAGATTGCTAAAGAGCATAACGCCGATGCCATCAGCCATGGTGCGACTGGCAAAGGCAATGATCAAGTTCGTTTTGAGCTAGGTGCTGTTGCTTTATCACCAGACGTAGTGACTATTGCTCCTTGGCGCGAGTGGGATCTATCAAGCCGTGAAAGCCTGATGAAGTATGCTGAAGAGCATGACATCGCAATTGATTATGCGGGCAATAAGAAAAAATCTCCTTACTCAATGGATGCTAACTTACTGCATATCTCTTATGAAGGCGGTGTCCTAGAAGAACCGTATACTGAAGCAGAAGAAGACATGTGGCGCTGGTCTGTCAGCCCAGAAGAAGCACCTGATGAAGCACAGTATCTAGAACTAGAATACGAAAAAGGTGACATCGTTGCTATCGATGGCGAAGCACTTAAGCCTTATGAAGTCATGATTAAGCTGAACGAAATTGGCGGCAAACATGGTATCGGGCGTTTAGATATCGTTGAAAACCGTTACGTCGGCATGAAGTCACGTGGTTGCTACGAGACGCCAGCGGGTACTATTATGCTAAAAGCGCATCGCGGTATTGAATCGTTAACGCTTGATCGTGAAGCTGCCCATCTAAAAGATGATCTAATGCCACGCTACGCAAAAATCATCTACAATGGCTATTGGTTCAGCCCTGAGCGTATGATGCTACAAGCATTGATTGACAAGTCACAAGAATATGTCAACGGTACTGTACGTGTAAAACTGTATAAAGGTAGCGTGAGTGTTGTTGGTCGTAAATCTGACGATTCATTATTTGATGAAAAAATTGCCACTTTCGAAGATGATGCGGGCGCTTATGATCAAAAAGACGCAGAAGGCTTTATTCGTCTAAATGGCTTACGTCTAGCTATCGAAGCTAGCCGTGGTCGCGATTTATCTAAGTAATTTTTTGGGCTACTGATAGCCAATTCGTAACTTAGACTTAGATGGCACAACAAAAAAGAGACTCTATGTTTATAGGGTCTCTTTTTTTACGGTTAATAAATGATTGCTAAAACGGTTGCTTTGAGGATAGCTATTTCAAAAGTAAAAGGCTTTACTCAGTTTTTTCTGTTTCTACAACGTCAGATTCATCTTTATCTACCATTACGATGGCTACATCTTGCTGTTGACGCTCGTCAATAGCATCTTGTTCTAACACTTCTTCAGTTGCAAGGGTAGCACCGTCAGATTTTTGCGATTGGTATTTCAAGGTAGCGAGTGCACCAAGGACACCAACGACAAGTATGATGATAAGAATGACAGGGTTTTTCCATATTGGTGTAGAAGCCTCATATTCGATGGGCTTTTCACTAGTGGTGGTTGGTGTATTATCATTATTGCCGCCGATCAGTCCCAAGCTTACTAAAGGCGGTTTAGGCGGATTGGCTGGTTCAGAATTAACGCGCAGTCGATTTCGGCTGAGATAGATATCTGAGATTTTGGCTAATTGTAGTAGCCAGCGTTGATGTGGTAAGGCGACGGCATGCATTTCCGTAAATACCAGCATATCGTTGTGACGTCCCTGCTGTAGATTGTCAGGTGAGCGTCCAATGGCTTTTAAGTAATTGCCTGTTGCCATTTGCATGTCTTGCACAGGTTCATAGTTTTCAGGCTTGAATCCGCTCAGCTCATACCAGTAAGGATCAAAAGAAGGTGGAGTACTTGAAAGCTGCTCAGCATTTAATAAAGTACGTTCCGCATTACTCTCTGAGTTGTTCTCTATCGCTTCAACAGTTTCAGTAGTTGATTCGGGCAAGTCACCATTGCTTTTTGTCTCAGCAGATGAGGTATGCGCATGCTCTGGGCTAAATCGTGCCGCTGATAAAAACTGTGGTTGTAGTGCAAACCATTTATTGATCTCATCACTGTCTAGTTGACTGTATTCTGTCAGGATAGCCAATTCACGCAGCACAATCACGCACAATGAGGTGAGTAGAGTTTGAGCTTGCTGCGTCGATGCATCGATCTTCTCAGCGATATGTTCGCTTGCCTTTATGACACGGGCGTTATCACTAAATACGGCATCTGCCGCATCATGACGATGGTAGAGTGTGGCGCTAATGGTAGCAAAGTTCATTGAGTTATACTGTCGTAACTCTTTGACAGCACTACGACCAAACAGCTTTTTACTGACTGCTTGTCCCTGATGACGCTGCTGATAGGCGAGCAGCGCACTTACGATGGCTTGTAGACTGGCATCCATTCCTAAGCGAGCTTGCGGTAGAGAGAGCTGTGCCGCATCTGCCAAAAGTGACAGCATAGGCTGGGTATCATGATATAAAAAATCATACATCGACACACGTGTCGGTGAAATAGTCGTCATAATCTGCTAGCATCAAAAAGTGTGCCCCTATATTACGGTGCCAAATGTCTTGATACAATCCTTTAATAATAGAAATTTTCAATCATTTTACCAATAACCTTAATAGTAATCTGATGAATGACTGATAGTCGGAAAAATTTATGACCAATAATAAGACGCTTGATAAACAACTCGTGATTAATATCGCTGAGCAAACATTGACGCTGTACCAGCAGCAGACAGTGGTTGCGAGGTACGTGGTCTCTACTGCAAAGAATGGTATTGGTAGTCAGCAGGATAGTGGTTGCACGCCGCTCGGTAGGCATGTCATTGAACAGAAAATAGGTGGTAGTGAGCCTATAAATACGGTATTTGTCGGGCGTGTGCCGACAGGTGAGATATACGATGCAGCTCTTGGTGAGCTACATCCAAAGCGTGACTGGATATTGAGCCGTATTCTTTGGTTAAGTGGTCTTGAAGAAGGGTTAAACAAAGGTAGCAATGGCCAAGGTGGCTGTGATACTTATAAGCGCTATATCTATATTCACGGCACACCAGATACTGAACTAATGAGCATCCCGCTATCACATGGCTGTATCCGTATGCGTAATGAAGATATTTTAGAATTATTTGAGCAAGTGGAAGAGGGTATGCCCGTTACGATCGTTACTGACTAGGTCGTGTTGCGCACAAATTTAGCCATAGCGCTGACAGAAGCTATTTAAACATGATAAAAAAAGACAGCCGGTTATATAACAAGCTGTCTTTTTTATGGAATGGTTTCACTTTATGAAGTAGTTTCACTTTATGAAAGCAGCATCCGTTATAAAAATAATATTCCTACCTCTACCAAAACGTTGAGCTGTCCGCAAATTTTGCTAACCGTGCATCAATATGACTTTGGTCATCAGTCAGTATGGCCGTAAACCAACCCGCACCATATAAAGCATTAGCATCTGTTGTTGATTTCAATTCATAAAACTGCTGATATTGATTATCATCGTTAAGTTGTTCTAATGCTTTTTGCGCTTTTATTAGCCTTTTTAGCCAACGTTTGGTTTTCTTCTTAGCTTTTTTCTTACTTAGTAAAGGCGTAGAAAATTCACTGATGTAACGCAAATCTCTTAACTGATTGAGCAGTTCGCTTTCAGATTGGTCATTATTAGGAGTGTCTGTGTTTACATCTATGTTATCGCTCACAAGCTCAGCAACACTTACTTCGTCACTTACTTCGTCACTTACTTCGTCACTTACTTCGTCACTTACTTCGTCACTTACTTCATCACTTACTTCATCACTTACTTCATCACTTACTTCATCACTTACTTCATCACTTACTTCGTCAGCTTCTTTATTGGTTTTAAGAAATTTTTTATACTGTTTAGAAAGGATTTTGGTTAGCTTGTCGCGGGCAAGTTGATTAGTCTGAGGTTCAATGCTGGGGTCGCTCATGGTAAAGGCAATCAGCTCTAGCAAGGTTATCTGAAAGTCATTGGCTTGCAGCGTATTGATGGGTGTGATCTTGATATTTTCGATATCTGTCGTCCAGTCAACGGCAGGCGCGCCACATGCTTGTAGCTCAGGTTCGATCTGGGCATTGATATAAGCAAGTTGATAGTAGTCGCTAAGTAAGGTCGCAGTTTGCTTTAGTATCGGCAACCATTCAGGGTTGATCTCATCAGAGAAGTCGGCAAATGCTTTCAACGCAGTACGCAAGCGATCAATACCAATTCGCAACTGTAGAATATGCTCATCTTTTATACTGCCAGCGACGATAGCACTGCTATTTGGTAATATCTGCAATAAGCAATTATGTACGACTGCACGTATAAAGGCAGGTGCACTACTGTCTTTGTCTATTTGCAATTGACTCAGGTTTGCGTTGACTGCCGGACTGTGACTTTGTCCGTTAATAAGTAGGCCGCCATTCTCAGCTTTGGTAACGGTAGATAGACACAGCTTATAGCGCTTGCACCAGGTTTTGGCAGTCGTAAGTAGAAAATCTAAATCTCCTGACACCAGTTCAAACTCTATCTCTTGAATGGCTTTACGTAGCGAGTCATCAGTACCATGAATAATCTCTCCCTGATCGTAAGCCATTTCGATACAGTTATCGGTTTCATCCTCATTACTTTCTATTAGCAACCGCGTAGTGCGCTCGACGTCAGTAACATAAAGTCGTGTTAGCGTCTTTGTTAGTTTTTTGAGTTTAAAGTCAGCCAATGCTGCAGCGATTGGTGTGTCTTCATATATTGTCAAATCAGGCATCAACTCATTATTATCGAGCATCGTCTGTACTTGCTCATTATCGAGTATAGCATTGTGCTCTAAGCGTGCCGCGATACCATCACCACCAGCTTTAATAGTTTGTACCCATGTATCGCCTTCTTTGCGGATGCGTAGACCGATACCTGCCTGTGCAAGCTGTTGGTCAGACGTATCGTAATAGTGTGCAGCCAGTTGCGTCACTTGTGAGGATTTAACGTGCGTTTGACGCATTAACCCTTTCAGTCGCGACTTTGGTACCAAAAACTTCAGCTCTATCTCTTGCATATTAGCTCCTAATAATTCTGACTGATGGCTCTTATCGATGGTTGTGACAAACAATGATTAGTCTACCATTCTCTGATTATTTAAACCGCAATAAAAAACCGCCCTACATGATGTAGGGCGGTTTTTTGATAAATATTGCTAATCTGTCGGTTATTAGAACTGGTTCATCGTGTTCTTGCCGCCGCCAGCTTTCAGAGCGTTATCGCCTGAGAAGATTTCTTTGTGGTCATCGCCAAGGTCAGAACCAGCCATTGCTTGGTGCTTAACACAAGAGATACCTTCGCGGATCTCTTTACGCTGTACGCCAGCTGCATAAGCAAGCATGCCTTCTTCACCGAAGTAGCCTTTAGCAAGTTCATGAACGCTAAGTGCAGTCGTGTGGTAAGTCGGTAGCGTGATTAAGTGATGGAACACGCCAGCTTCACGTGACGCATCACGTTGGAAGTTCTTAGCGGCTACGTCAGCTGCTGCGTCAAGCTCAGTACCGTCGTAATCAGCACTCATCAAGTCATCTTTATTGTATGCAGAGATGTCTTTGCCCTCGGTTTCCCACTGTGTGATAACTTGCTTACGGAAGTTAAGCGTCCAGTTGAATGATGGGCTATTGTTGTATACAAGCTTAGCTTTAGGCTGCTGCTCTTTGATACGGTCAACCATTGATTTGATATGTGCTACATCTGGAGTCGGTGTTTCGATCCATAGTAGGTCAGCGCCGTTTTCTAGGGCAGTGACACAGTCAAGAACAACACGGTCAATGTTAGTATCTTCACGGAAGCTGTACAAGCCGTTCGGCATACGAACTGGACGTACTAGCTTACCATTGTGCTTAAGTAGGCTGTCGTTTTCGTTAGCATCTTCAATGCTCACTTCTTCCATTTCTAAAAAGTCGATATATTTAGAAGCAAGATCGCCTGGCTCATTTGATACTGGAATTTTTTGTGTTAGTGATGCGCCCTCGCTATCAGTACGAGCAACGATAACGCCGTCTTCAACACCAAGCTCTAGGAATGCATAACGAATCGCGTTGATTTTCGCAATGTAATCTTCATGCGGTACAGTAACTTTACCTGCTTGGTGACCACACTGCTTAGCATCAGATACTTGGTTTTCAACCTGAATGGCACAAGCACCAGCTTCAATCATTTGCTTAGTGAGTAAATACGTCGCTTCTTCGTTACCGAAACCTGCATCGATATCAGCAATGATTGGCACAACATGTGAATCAAAGTTTTCGATTTTCTCTAGGATAGCTGAAGTATCTTGACCCGCTTCTTCGGCAGCGTTTAGCTCACGGAAGTAGTCGTTCAATACTTTAGCATCTGCTTGACGTAAGAACGTGTAGATTTCTTCGATTAGCTTAGGTACTGAGGTTTTTTCGTGCATAGATTGGTCAGGTAGTGGACCAAACTCAGAGCGTAGTGCTGCTACCATCCAACCTGAAAGGTAGATATAAGTTTTAGAGGTAGTACCGAAATATTTTTTCTTAGCGTACATCGTTTGCTGTGCAACAAAACCATGCCATGCACCTAAAGACTGCGTATACTGAGACGTATCATTGTCATAATCTTCCATATCTTGACGCATGATTTTTGCAGTATATTTTGCGATATCCAAGCCCGTTTTGAAACGGTTTTGTGACATCATACGTGCAGCATCAACTTCGCTAATGTTCTGCCAGTTGCCGTGCTTTTGCTTTAATTCACGTACTAAGTCGATCGCTGATTTATATGCAGTTGACATCTATAGTCTCCTTGGTGGGGTGTAAAAACAAATAAATTAATTGTTGAAATAATGGGTCTGTCGCTTTACTAAAATCTTTTTACTAAAAAGTAATATTTAAAATTTATTCTATTATTTATCTATCGAAGCTCTATTTACCCTAAACAAACCGCTACGCTATTACAAGAAATTTGCTGAACTCAACAGTTGAAAGTAACTGCTGGTTTATAAATATCTATCGATTCTCACTATATATCTATGAGGTATATAAATACTTAACAGGCAGCGATGTCATAAATGGTAGCAAGAGATGTTACAATAATAAGGTCAATTAACCATATTTAACGACTGATAAAAACCATTAATATATTACTTATTGACAATATCTAATCGGATAAAAACAGCTTATGAACCTAAAGTTCGTCCTCTAGGCTGCCAATCCTTGATAGAACTCACTATAACCACCTTACCAAGATTTATCTAATTTATGATAGTTATCTTTGGTATTTCTGTATGATATAATGTTTATATAACATAGTCTTATGATAGGTTGAATAAGTTACAATCCACATCTATTAGAAAAAACTATAACCAAATTAGTAAAAAATAATGAAATTATGCTGTTATAACGCACAAATCATCGTAGCAGCACTACAAATGCCAGCCTTAATATGGCATTTATTCAAAAGCCAAGAGAAACAAATATGAATTTGCAGCGGGTTGATTTAAATTTATTAGTCCATCTAGATGTGTTGCTACGAGAAAAAAACGTGACTCGCGCAGCCGAGCAGCTTGGGATTACCCAACCTGCTATGAGTAATATCTTGCGCCGTTTGCGTAAGCTGTTTAATGATCCATTATTGGTACGCTCATCTGAGGGTATGACGCCGACTGAACGCGCCCTTGAGCTACAGCCACGTATCCGCGAGATACTCGCTGACTTGACTCAAGTGTTGGAGCCACGTACTGAATTCCGTCCTTATAGTACCTCTCGTGTGTTCCGTATCATGACATCGGATTATGCCGAAGCAACACTAGTACCCAAGCTAGTAAAAGCACTACGTTCTGAAGCACCTAATGTGATTTTGGACTTTTTGACTCCGTCAGACGTCTCTTATCGAGATATGGAACAAGGGCGTGTTGATTTAGCGATTAACCGTTTTAATGAAATCCCTCAAAGTTTCCATCAGGTTTTAGTATGGCGTGATACGTTTAGTTGCTTGCTATCTTCTGATAGTCCTTACGCCAACCGTTTTAATTTGAAAAACTATCTAAAAGCGCAGCATGTTTGGGTATCTAAAACAGGGATGGGCGTGGGCTTTGGAGTCAATCCAGAAAAATCAGGCGGCCTAGGATCTATCGATCAGGCTCTGCAGCGTCTTGGTCAAAAGCGCCAAATTAGTGTCTTTACTCGTCATTATCAAATGCCTGCGATGCTTGCAGCAAATAAAGATCTGATAGCGACGCTACCAACGCGTGTGGCGAGAATGCAGGCCAATAACGACAGTATCACGATGGAAGAGCCGCCGTTTTTTATTCCTGAATTTGAGCTTACGATGGCATGGTCACCTCTGTTGCAGCATCATCCTGCCCATCGCTGGTTACGTCAGTTAATTATGCATGTAGCTCGTCAAGTCGTTGCTGAAGAGGAAAATCCACCGCAAGAAATACCGGTTATTAATCATTTGTTTTGATTGGTTTGTGTGAGTTGAACTTGTCTACTATTGAAGTGAGATATTGCTGATTATCTAAGTTTTTCATAAAAATGTTTTTCTTTATCTCCCACTCTATATAGTTATCAGACCAGCCATTAGGCTGGTTTTTTATGCCTTAACGATTAATGGTTAATATATAAGATGTAGTTATACTTAATTATTCAGTCACACTGTTAACATCTTCAACACACTTCACAATATATTGTAAAACTCTTCATTAAATTGCTTGTTAAGATAACTGCAGATAGAAAATCACCTATTAGCAATTTACTAATCGGTAATATCCATCTAATAACTAAAATAGTAAAATAATTACAAGTAATAATAATCTTCGCAAGCATATAAACTCGAATAATAAGGACAGTAACTATGTCAGACATTACTACTATTAACCCAACCACGGGCGCAGAAATCAGTAACTATAATTATATGAGCAATGACGAAGTCAACAAGATTGTCGATGCTTCACATAATGCGTTTTTAGAATGGCGTACTGTAAGCCATGAAGAACGTGGACGCATTATCAAGACTATTGGCGACAAGCTGATTGAATACAAAGAAGAGTTGTCCAAACTAATGACGGAAGAACGCGGTAAGCTGTATGGTCAAAGCGTCCAAGAGATTGACCTATGTAAAGCCATTTGTGACTACACTGCTGACAATGGCGTCGCTGCTTTAGCTGACGATGAACGTGAAATCGAAAGTATGAAGAAAGGCCTAGTAACGTATCAACCTATCGGTATTATCTATGGTATGCAGCCGTGGAACTTCCCAGCTTACCAAGTATTCCGTTATACCATTGCTAACTTGATGGCTGGTAATAGCGTACTGCTAAAGCATGCCTCTAATGTGACAGGTTCTGGTTTATTGATTGAAAAAATACTGCATGAGTCTGACTTACCAAATGATTTGTTCCGTACAATATTGATCGATCATGACCAATCAGAAGAGCTAATCGGTAATGATAAAGTACGCGGTGTTACGCTAACTGGTAGTGATGATGCGGGCCGTATTGTTGGACAACAGGCAGCTAAAGCTATCAAAAAGGCTGTATTAGAGCTTGGTTCTAATGACGCATTTATCGTTTTAGAAGATGCTGATATGGACACCGCTGTGGAGACTTGTACTCAAGCCCGCTTAATTAATAATGGCGAAACCTGTGTAGCAGCGAAGCGTTTCATCGTCGTCGATAGTGTATATGATGAATTCCGCAAGCGTATTGTTGAGAAATTCGAAGGTACCAAAGCTGGTGATCCAATGGATGATAGCTCAGACATCGGTCCATTAGCACGCAAAGACTTACAAGAAAAATTGCATGAGCAAGTAGAACAAAGCGTAGCGAAAGGTGCGACGATTGCGGTCGGTGGTAAGGTGCCTGAAGGTAAAGGAAGTTTCTATCCAGCAACTATCTTAGAAAATGTCGAGAAAGGTCAGCCTGCATACGATGACGAACTATTTGGCCCTGTAGCCTCACTAATTCGTGCAAAAGACGAAGACGACGCAATGCGCATCGCTAATGACAGTCGTTATGGTTTAGGTGGCGCGATTTTCTCGAAAGATGAAGAGAAAGCGGTACGCTTAGCACGTGAACAATTTGATACTGGTATGGTCTATGTCAATGGTTATGGCCTTGCCAATCCTGCACTACCATTTGGTGGCGTGAAAAACTCAGGGTATGGCCGCGAACATGGTGGCTTCGGTATCAAAGAGTTTGTAAACATTAAAGCCGTTCATGTATTTTAAGAATGAACTAATTAGACAAATTACCTAAATAGATAACTATCTATGATTTTAAATGATAGTAAATAATAAATAGTTGTCAAATAAAAAAGCCCAGTTACTCATTACGAGTAGCTGGGCTTTTATTCTGCTATACAAAGTGGTATTAAAACCAACTCAATAAGCTGAGATTTTTATCCGTCTATAAACAACTGCAAAGGTAACGTAGGTAAGTAAGTTGCCTTTTGCGATGACGTAGTACTAGCTTCAAGTGATAGTACGTTTTTTGCTAGTAGTAGAATAGTCCATGGTAACAGCTGATGTTCAAGCTTTTGTACCCGTGACTGTAGGCTCTCCGCTGTGTCATTAATATCGACATTTAATACTGCTTGAGTCAATACCTGACCTGCATCAAGCTCGGCTGTCACTTTATGGATACTACAACCATGCTGACGTTCACCCGCTTGTAATACTCGCTGGTGAGTATCTAGACCCTTATAGACAGGCAGTAGAGAAGGGTGAAGGTTAATCATGGGAGCTGGTACATTATCGATAAATGAGCCACTTAGTACACGCATAAACCCAGCCAAAACGATTAAGTCAGGTTGCCATGCTATTAGCTGCTCGTTGGCATGGCCTTCAAACGTTTTAATCCCCATTCGTTTACCACTAGCAACGTGTGACAATACCGCAACTGGAATATTGGCATCTTTAGCACGTGTCAATGCATAAGCGTCTTCACGGTTACTAATAACACCAACAATTTCAATTGGTAGCGCACCTGCTTGCATCGCATTGATTAACACTTGCAAGTTACTACCACTGCCTGAGACTAGAACGGCAATGCGTAATGTTTTGATAGGCTGGCTTGCATTATCAATTGACATTAACGGTACACCACTGCATCCGCCTGATCATCAGTGCTGCGTTTGACCATTTCACCTAGTTGCCAAGCTGTTTCGCCCGCGTCAGTTAAAGTCTGAATAGCAGCTTCTGCTTTGTCTTTTGGCACCACGATGACAAAACCAACGCCGCAGTTAAAGGTACGGTACATTTCACTCTGGGCGATATTACCTTGTGTCTGTAGCCAAGTGAATAGCTCTGAAAACTGCCAGCTATTGGTATCGATACTAGCTGCTAGGTCATCAGGTAGCACACGTGGTAAGTTGTCGGTTAGACCACCACCTGTGATATGTGACATCGCATGTAAAGCTGAGCTACCTAGCGTATCCTGTAATGCTTTGATAGCTTTTACATAGATACGGGTAGGGGCCATCAATGCATCTTGAATAGGCTGACCGTCTAGTTGTTCATCACTATTGGTCACGTCAACGCCGCTGACTTCGATGACTTTACGAACCAATGAGTAGCCATTTGAATGTGCGCCACTTGAGGCAAGTGCAATCAGTACATCACCTTCTGCGACATTTTCACCTGTCACGACTTCTGCTTCTTCAACCACGCCCACACAGAACCCAGCTAGGTCATAGTCGTCGTCTTGGTACATGCCTGGCATCTCAGCAGTTTCCCCACCGATAAGCGCACAATTAGCAAGTTTACAACCGTCGCCAATACCAGTGACGACAGTCGCCGCTACATCAACATCTAGCTTGCCAGTTGCATAGTAATCCAAAAAGAATAATGGCTCTGCGCCGCAAACTAATAGATCATTGACGCACATTGCGACCAAATCAATACCAATAGTGTCATGACGATTCAATTGTAGTGCCAATTTTAGCTTGGTACCGACACCATCAGTACCAGAAACCAATAATGGCGAAGTATACCCTGTTGGGATACGGCACAATGCGCCAAAGCCGCCAAGTCCACCCACGACTTCAGGACGAGTAGTGGCTTTTGCAACGGACTTGATTCGCTGAACCAAAGCATCGCCTGCATCGATATCAACACCGGCATCTTTGTAGCTTAAAGAAGGCTTGTCACTCATAGTCATCTCACAGTTGGGGATAGATAATTGGGTTTAGAAGGTAAAGTAATTGAGCACGCAAAAATTAGCGTTATAAAGTTCAAAAGTAAAGTTTAAAGATAGTGCGCGCATTATACCCAAAAACAGACCGTACTCGCAAAGCAACTTGCCAATATTTGACTAAGATTTGCATTAAGTGGCAAATAAGCGGTTAAGAAACAAAAAATGACTGATTTTTTGTTGTACTCTGCGATAATAGAACGCTAAATTTATTGTCAATAATGGCCTTAACACAAGTCCAAATGTGATTGACAAAACAAAAACTACTAAATATAAAATTATTAAAAATTAGACTTTTAGGAACTTTGATACATCTCAGCTTAGCTAGCTAAAAATAATGAGAAAAAATCAATTCGTCTAGTGACAACTCGTGATGACTGTATTTGTGTTTTTAGGAAATACTATCATTGACTGACTGTCACTTTTTTAAACCTGTCCAACTATAGGATTACTTGCCATGATGAACCAACCAATAGATCCTTTTTTTCGGCGTTTATTTATTGTCGTGGCGTTAGTTGTGGCTGTGTTTCTCTTGTATTTGATGCTGCCAGTCATCGTGCCTTTCGTTGTTGCCTTTATGTTGGCTTATCTATTTAATCCTCTAGTCAAACGCCTATCAAAATACATTAAGCGTTGGGTCGCGATTATTATTGTCTACTCGACGATTACTTTGGGAATGGCGTTATTACTGTGGTGGTTGGTACCGACACTGTGGCATCAACTGCAAGCGGCTTGGGACTATTTGCCAAAGATATTTAATTGGTATAACCAAGTAGTACGAGAGTGGTTCAATAACAATACGCGTATAAAGCTGCCCCAATTAGATTCTAGAGAGTTTTCCGATACTCTCGTTGACTATATGCAAACGAACTACAAATTTGCCGATGCCAGTACCATGATGAGCCAAATACTGACCTCAAGTATGAATTTTATTAATAATGCAGGTCTTATTGTATTGGTGCCTATTTTGACTTTTTATTTCCTATTCAACTGGGATCAGCGTTTGAATAATTGGAAGATGGCGATACCCAGTGCTTACTGTCAAAAAGTGACTGAAATAGCCAAAGAATGCGATCTGGCATTGATGGCATTTATCAAAGGTCAATTACTGGTAATGGTATTACTAGGTGCTATTTATGCCGTACAGTTACAGCTCATTGGACTAGAGCTTGGTCTTATCATTGGTATGGTAGCAGGCATTGCTAGCTTTGTGCCTTACTTAGGATTTGGTATTGGTTTTATCGCAGCTATTATCGCCTGTCTATTTCAGTTCGGATTGGACTGGACGTATTTGTTATTGGTCGTAGGTGCGTTCTTAATTGGACAAGCTGCAGAAGGTTATATCCTGCAGCCATTGCTGTTAGGTGATAAAATTGGTTTATCGCCATTGTGGGTCATATTTGCTGTATTAGCAGGTGCCAGTCTATTGGGTTTTGTCGGTATGCTAATCGCCTTACCAGTATCCGCTGTTTTAAACGTGCTATTCCGTCATTTATACAGCTATTATCGAACCACTGACTTCTATAAAGGTCGTAAACAACTGGCATTGTTTGAAAAAAGATAATTATCTTATTATTGAACATAATAGATAAAGATCGATATGCAATATTAGGATATGAACGCAATGATTGATAAGGCTTAGTGGGTAAAAGACTTGTCAGTCATTTTGTAAATATGTTATATATAGGCGCAGTGTTGATAGTATCAACCGTTTTAGTACCAGTTTTGCTAAATTTGTTTTCAACAAAGTGACTGACCTATTTTTGCAAAGCCTATAGGGCCATTACTTACAGTTGTATCGGCTGATATTGATAGTAATGAATACAGCTCAAAGTAACGTATCTTTTTTATTGTATTTTTCCACTGCACTACGCAACACGAGTTGATGATTCATGGCAGAAGCACAGCTAAGTCTCAATCTGGACATTAAGCATGATGCAAGTCTCAGCGACTTTGCCGGTCCCGGTTGGATGTCGATTATCGATGCAGTCCGGCAGTTACATGTCGGCTTGATCGGCCAACTATATCTGTTTGGTAGCCCTGCGACAGGTAAATCTCATTTGCTCTCTGCTATTTGTGAGTCGTTCATTGAAATGGACAAATCAGCGATTTGTTTGTCCCTTAATGAGCTGATTCATACAGATGTGCATGTACTGTCTTCTTTAGAGAACTTTGATCTGATTGCTATCGATGATTTGGAAGTGCTTGAGCAAAGCAGTCAGTGGCAAGAAGCTTTATTTCACCTGATTAATCGTAGTCGAGAAGGACAGCGCCAGTTATTGTTTGCGGCAAACAAGCCAGCTGATGATTTGCCCTTCCAGTTAAGAGATTTGTTGACGCGTCTGGCACAAGCACCTAGCTTTAAAGTACCGACTGGTCATGATCTGGCAGACAGACAAGCATTATTGCAGTCTATCCTACGTCGGCGCGGATGGCAGTTTGACGATCGAATTATTGATCATTTGCTGACCGATGGACCGCATCGTATCGGTGCAATGATGGAAGTACTTAATTATATTCAACCAATGTTTTCTAACCTTGGTCGCAGTAATATCTCAAAAGCAGTCATAAGTGATGCTTTGCGCACCATCGATGAGCAGACGCTTGCCGCGGAGCTAGCGGATATCGCTCAAGAGACGCAAGTAGATAACGACACGCCTGATCAAGACCAACATACGATGCCGCTTGATTTTTAGCAGAAAGACTTTTAGCAGCAAAAAATGAATACCGTTAGAATACGAATATTTTGTCCAACTCGCTTTTACTATTAATGGAATAACTTATGAAATCGAATGCTTCTTTACTAAAAAAATTAACGATAGGTACGTTGTTGGCAGGTACTGCCTCGGTCTCTATGTTGTCACAGGCAGCAGTGACCCTACAAGTTGATGACCATATCAAAGTAACCGCTATTAATGGGCAGGAAATTCAGCAGAGTGCTTTTCAGCCGCTGCAAAAAACATTTACGTTACAGCCTGGCCAGCATGCAATCACTGCTAAATATGATCGCTTATATAACTTACCTCGTGATCAGCATGATTATTTGCGTTCAGGTAACGTCAGCGTGACAGCACAATTGGCCGACAACCAAACGTATCGTTTGACTATGCCGAATCAGCCAGAAGCATATGAAGCTGCTAAAGATTACGCCAAGCAGCCGACACTCGCTGTGCAACAGAACAATACGGTCATCGCTAGTCAACAAAGTATGGTCGGTAACCAAGGCGGCATATTCTCAGGCATTGGTAAAGCACTAGGCGGCGTGTTCGGTGGTGCAGGGGATGCAGAGCTACAGAATCAACGTGCTATCGCCTCTTTAGATCAACCAGTAGTAAATTCTACTAGCAACGCCAACACTGGCACGAGCACTGTTAAGCAAGCATCTAGCGTAAACACTTCTATCAGTACGCTAGATACGTTTATGCAAGTATGGCTACAAGCAACCCCTGCCGAACGTGAAAAAATGCGTCAATGGATTCAACAGTAGATTGATACTTTCTAAGAGACAGACAATAAAAAAGCACCCAATTGGGTGCTTTTTTATTGTCTAAACTTTTATGAGCATTTAAATAAAAGGTTAGCTCTTATTAGCCCAAAAATGCGTTGTACATCCATACTAGCTTCTCTTGCTCTTGTACGTAAGCATCGACTAAGTCAGCTGAACCTTGGTCTTCGCTCTCTTCTGCTAACGCTGATACTTGACGCTGTTCTGCAATTAACGCTTGCAAGCCCGTGACTACGCCTTTAACACAGCTTGTGCCATCTTTAACGTTTTTATCTTCACTAATGCTTGTATGCTGTGTGAAATCACTATACGCATGAAGTGGTGTACCACCTAAAGTTAAGATACGTTCAGCAATCTCATCGATTTGAAGTTGTAGTGACGTATACAGTTCTTCAAATTGTGGATGCAAAGTAAAGAAGTGCTCACCTTTTACGTTCCAATGATAACCACGTACGTTTAAATAAAACACGTGATACGTTGATAGTAGATTGTTCAACTTGGCGATGACTTCGCTCATGTCTGCTTTTTCTAGTCCGATCTGGTTAGTAGCATTATTAGAATTACTCATAGTATTGTCCTTATAGTGTGAGTGGAGTTATACGATAATAAATAAAGAAGAATAAAGACTCTAATGAATTAAAATACAGTGAAAAATACTTTGGCTTTTATCTGTACTTATCAATATAGACTCTATCCTTTCCTTTGATGCTTATAATAATAGCAAACTATTATTGATAAGTTAAATTTAATAAATGTAATTTTACGATTTGTTTTATAAAACTAAAATAAGTCTCTCTATTGTTTTTTAAGTTATAGAAAGACTAAATTACTTTATGCTGGTGGTTGCAAGTTTTCAGGGTTTAGGCCTTTAACGGGAACTACTTCTTGTAAATGCTGACGTACGGTATCGATAGGGAACTTCTGTGCTTGCAAACGTTTTGGTACGATTTGGCTACCTTGCTGACCTTTTAGCTCAAACATCATAAAGATATAGTCATCGGTTTCGTCCCAGCTCTTGATAGAGGTCCAAGGAATAACTGCTTGTTGAGTCGCGCCTGCACGCATCTGCATACCGCGCATTTGCGAGTTTTTCATCATGTCAGGCTGATTACTTGGCATGGCCATGACTAGACCATGCTTTTGCACACCTAACTTCATCTGGCGCATTTCATCTGGCATCTCTTGGTCGGCCACCTGTTTGTCAAACTCTCTTTTTACGTACCATTTAAAACCTAAAGTACGCGCCAATAGATATATCACCACACCAACCAGCATTAACCAAAATATGATGGTTGAATAGCCTGTCACAAAGATAAGTCCTGCAATAGCAAGTACCACAACCATTGCCATAATGATCCACTCTTTGGTCTTAAAGCTTGATAAACCAAAAGAAGGGCTGGCACTGGCAAACAGTTCATACTGTGCTTGGTGAAATTCAGCCTCAGTTAGGTTTAAGGCGACAGGTTGGAGCGTGTAGGGGTACAGGGCCATAAAGGTTTCTCAAATACTTATATTAAAAGCGTTGGATTAAAACTGCCAAAGCGAAGCAGCGATGCTGTACTTGGCTAGAAGTGAATAAAGGTATGCGCTTATCTTACCGAAAAGTACTCCTAAATGAAACATATAAGCAAGACTGTTCACGGATAGATGTCATATTAATGACGTAGTTCAAGCTCTATACTCAGCTTATTAAGACCAGACGAAAGCAAAAGTGAGAAATTAGAAAGAGAGTAATCTGTGATAAGCGATTAGTATAATGAACAAAAGCTAGTGAGAAGTAGTCGAAAACAGTTAAAAGCAGTCAAAGATATCCAAAACATGGTCAAATCTGCTGTGTCTTGGTATTATAGCGACTACAAGATATGTTGATATAAAACATAACGTCATAGCCGGTTATTACAAAGACTGTGATAGCGATGCGTTAGGCAATTACTCTATTAATAATACTTTTGAATCTTTTACTCACCTTTAGTGTTACAGGCAACTACTATGATTGATCCGAAACTCTTACGCGGCGATTTAAGCGACCTACAACAGCAGCTAGCCACCCGTGGTTATGAGCTTGATATGGACTTTTGGCAAGCAATTGAGTCTGAACGTAAGTCTCTACAAGTTAAAACTGAAGAGTTGCAATCGCGCCGTAATGCTGGTGCCAAACAAGTAGGCGCCTTAAAGAAATCAGGCGAAGATGCCAGTGAGCTATTGGCTGAGATGCAAAGCGTCAGCGGTGAGATTAAAACTGCGGAAGACGAGTTACGTACGCTACAAGAGCGTATCACTCAAGCGGCTTTGCAAATTCCAAATATTCCGGCAGCAGATGTACCAGTCGGTACGTCAGAAGATGATAACGTAGAAGTGCGTAAGTGGGGCACGCCGCGTGAGTTTGACTTTGAGATTCAAGATCATACGTATATCGGTGAGACGCTTGGTATGCTCGACTTTGAGGCTGCGACCAAGTTGACTGGTAGCCGTTTCAACGTGCTCAAAGGAAAGCTTGCGCAACTACATCGTGCATTAATTCAATTCATGCTCAATACCCATACCATGAAATATGGCTACCTTGAGACTTATGTGCCTTATATCGTCAATAGTGATAGTTTAAAAGGTACGGGTCAGTTGCCTAAGTTTGAAGATGATTTGTTTAAGCTAAGCAATCACACGAATAACGATGAGATGGACTTTTATCTGATTCCAACCGCTGAAGTACCAATGACCAACTTGGTACGTGGCGAGCGTTTGGATATCAAAGAGCTACCGCTAAAATTCACTGCGCATACGCCATGTTTCCGCAGTGAAGCCGGCTCACATGGTCGTGATACGCGCGGTCTAATCCGTCAGCATCAGTTTGAAAAAGTTGAAATGGTCAATGTCGGTACTAGCGATCAGTCCGATGAGTTACTAGAAGCGATGACAGGGCAGGCTGAACATATTTTGCAGCAACTAAATCTGCCATACCGCACTGTACAGCTATGTACGGGTGATATGGGCTTTGCAGCACAAAAAACCTATGACATCGAAGTATGGTTACCGAGCCAAGATACTTATCGTGAAATCTCTAGCTGCTCTAACTGTGGTGATTTCCAAGCGCGCCGTATGGGTACGCGTGTCAAAGATGGCAAACAAACCAGTTTAGCTCATACTTTAAACGGTTCAGGCTTGGCAGTTGGACGTACACTATTGGCAGTGATGGAAAATCACCAAAACGCTGATGGCAGCATTACGATTCCAGAAGTATTGCGTCCGTTTATGGGTGGTGCTGAGACTATTTCAGTTTAATAGATTAACTATAAGTAATGAGCTGCTTGTCACTTGGGTCATACGCAGCTTGTTATTTACGACTTAAATCAAAGTCCGTCATTGCTTATCGTTTAACAAAACTGATGTGAGTCATTGCTAAATATAAACGGTCTTGTCACCGCATTTTTGGCTAGGCTCATAGCAAATATGTTAATATTGCATTTTTATTTTATAGCCTATCCATTGAGGACGCCTGTCGCGTTTTTGATGGATTATCCTCTGAGTAAACTCTCCTCTTATCTTCATACTACTCATTCGAATATTAGGACACTCTATGCCAGCTCCAATTAGCGAACGTAAACTAGCCAATGCCATCCGTGTACTGTCGTTTGACGCGGTTCAAAAAGCCAACTCTGGACATCCGGGTGCGCCAATGGGTATGGCTGATATTGCCGAAGTTTT
>Ga0209295_1000224_pt1 | contig 44092 bp, 40 predicted proteins | sample Porto_5metaG_FD_187428 | JGI IMG/M metagenome (GOLD analysis project Ga0209295, IMG submission 187428) | Marine algal microbial communities from Porto, Portugal - Porto_5 metaG (SPAdes) (version 2) | ecosystem: Host-associated > Algae > Red algae > Unclassified | place: Portugal: Porto... | reverse complement strand
ACCGAGGTTGGCAACACCTTGTAATGCCTTTTTTAAATCTATCATTTGTTCGCGGAGTTCCTGATAGTGTTTTGCCCTTGTATCCATGGCACTGGTTAGTGCTTTTGCATCAAGTATCTTGCCCAGAAGAATTCACTCCTTCCTATTCATTGACGAGGTCAATTTTACCAACACGAAGTTTGTCATTAAATAGGAATAAAGATACAAAAACAGTACTTAATATGTAAATGATCAGAAGCATATCCTCGCTATTTTATTTTTCAAAGAAAAGCACCCCCTTAACATTGTGCTCTCTTAAGACTTAGACTTAAGCAATTGCAGCTCTTGATCCATGACCTCAGCTGCTTCGGTAATAAATTGAATGATTAAATCCAATTCTTCAGGATTGTATTCATTTGTGAGTTTTTTGGTGGATGCTGATAAGGATAGAAAGAGTTCCTTCACTTGTGATTTCCCAGCCGTTAATGGAACAATGATGACCCTTCGCTTGTCTTTTGGGTCCTTCTCCCTTTTGACGTAGCCTGCTTTTTCTAACCGGTCAATGAGAGCTGTGACCGCACCTGAGCTAAGACCGGTTTTTTCACTTAATTCACCTGCTGTGAGTGGTCCAAGTTCGTTTAACAAATCTGCTGATTTGAGATCTGTTGGGAAAAGGCCGAGCGATTGAGCAGCTGCTTGGTGAAATAGGACTGTTCGTGTAGCAAGGCGTCTCATTGTATGTATGATCTGGTCCGCTCGATCTTCTGCCTCGTTCTTTATTGACAACTTGTTCTCCTCCCTTTAAAATCAATTTATCTTGATCATCAAGATAAATGTTCTCTTACTTTATAATTAACTTGATCATAGCAAAAAAGTGAAGAGAACGTAAGCAGGAGGTAAATGAAATGAATAACGTGGATCATAAAGGCAAGGCATCCACTCGCTTTGTTGTCATCGGTTTGCTGTTAGGGATTTTTATGGCAGCGATGGACAACACCATTGTCGCAACAGCAATGGGAAGCATCGTCGCCGATTTGGGCAGTTTTGATAAATTTGCTTGGGTGACTGCTTCTTATATGGTGGCAGTGATGGCCGGTATGCCGATTTATGGAAAGCTTTCAGATATGTATGGTCGAAAGCGTTTTTTTCTGTTTGGACTTATTTTCTTTTTAATTGGATCTGCGCTGTGCGGCATCGCACAAACAATGGATCAGCTCATTATTTACCGTGCGATTCAAGGACTTGGAGGCGGTGCTCTTCTTCCGATCGCTTTCACGATTATCTTTGATATCTTCCCGCCAGAAAAGCGCGGGAAAATGTCCGGTATGTTTGGTGCAGTTTTTGGTCTATCCAGTGTATTAGGACCGCTGTTAGGAGCAATTATTACGGATTCGATCGGCTGGCATTGGGTGTTTTATATTAACGTACCAATCGGTATTGTCAGTGTGTTCTTGATCGCCAAATTTTATCAAGAATCGCTCGAGCATCGTAAGCAGAAAATTGACTGGTCAGGTGCCATTACACTTGTCGTTGCGGTTGTCAGTTTAATGTTCGCTCTTGAGCTTGGCGGTAAATCGTATGCATGGGATTCTGTTCAAATCTTGACACTATTTGCTGTGTTTGTTGTCTTTGGCACCATCTTCTTCATTGTTGAACGAAAGGCAGAAGAACCGATTATTTCTTTTTGGATGTTTAAAAATCGTTTGTTTGCGACATCTCAAATTTTGGCGTTTTTATATGGCGGGACGTTTATTATTCTAGCTGTCTTTATTCCTATCTTCGTCCAGGCGGTGTACGGTGAATCTGCAACAAGTGCCGGGTTCATTTTAACACCGATGATGATTGGTTCCGTGATTGGCAGTATGATTGGCGGAACGATGCAGACGAAAGTACCTTTTAGACGATTAATGACCATCTCTGTGATTTCATTTTTTGCTGGAATGCTGCTGCTTGCCAATATGTCGCCTGATACAGCAAGATTGTGGCTTACGCTCTTTATGATGATTTCAGGTTTTGGCGTTGGATTTAGCTTCTCCCTTCTGCCATCTGCTTCAATGAATGATCTCTCTCCGCGCTACCGCGGCAGTGCTAATTCTACCAATTCGTTCATGAGATCACTTGGGATGACTTTAGGCGTGACGATTTTTGGAACGATTCAAACCAATGTCCTGACAAATCGTTTAGCAGATGCTTTTAGCGGAATGAAAGGAGCTTCTTCTCAAGTTGGTGATCCACAAGCCATTTTCCAAGAGGGGGCACGCTCACAAATTCCGCCTGATATTTTAAATAAAGTGATTGATGCGATGTCACAAAGTATTACGTATGTATTTATGATTGCTTTATTCCCGATTGCACTTGCGGCGATTACGGTCGTATTTATGGGAAATGCACGAGTACGTACATCAAATGAAATGAAAGAAAGCGAATAATGTGAAAAAAGCAGAGCGATGCGGCTCTGCTTTTTTTCATCTTATTGATATAAAAGGGCTTTTCCTTCACTGCCAACGATCTTTATTTTAGATGTGACCATGTCTTTGGCTGCTTGTTTGGCTTTTTGTAAATACATACGCGGATCTAAGCTTTCAGGTTCGTTTGAGAAATGATCACGAATCGCTTCAGAGTATGCATTTTTCAGTTCAGTGGACACATTGACCTTTGCCATACCGAGTGCGACACATCTTTTGACATCCTCATCTGGTACAGCTGAACCACCATGAAGGACAAGCGGCACATCGACAAGCGCTGCAATTTGTTCAATGCGGTCAAAGTCGATATCCGGCACCCCTTTATAAATGCCGTGGGCCGTGCCGATCGCAGGTGCTAAAGTAGGTACACTAGTTTCTTCTACAAATTGACGGCATTCTGATGGAATGGCTTTTTGAGCATCCTTTTCATCCACGACAATATCATCTTCTACCCCGCCTACCTTGCCTAACTCGGCTTCTACATTCACACCTACTTTTAAGGCAAGGTCCACCACTTCTTTTGTGCGGCGTACATTTTCTTCATATGAATGCATGGAAGCATCGATCATCACGGATGTATATCCTGCTCGTATACAAGTCAGAATCACATCGAAATCAGTGCAATGATCGAGATGAAGGCCGATTGGTATTTGGTATTGATCAGCTGCCGCCTTTACTGTATCTGCAATGGCTTTTGCGCCAAGCGATTGGACCGTGCCAACCGTTGTTTGCAAAATGACAGGTGATTTTAATTCAGCTGCCGTTTCGAGTACCCAGTAAATACTATCAAAGGAATGTACATTGAATGCGACAATTCCGTATTTTTCTTTTTTTGCTGCTTCAAGCATAGGTGTTGTGGAAAGTAAAGGCATGGTCAAACATCCTCTCTCGTCAAAATATCTGTTTTTAATACAGCGAGCATTTCTTCATTTGTTCTTGTTTCGAGCAGTTTTTGCCGTTTCGTTTCATCCATTAATCCGCGTGAAAGAGCAGAAAGTGCTTGTAAGTGAGTGGTTCCTGCTTCACTTTTTGGAATGAGTAAGGATAAGAAGAAAAAGCAAGGCTTCCCATCAAAAGCGTCCCATTCGATTCCGGTTTCTGTACGAACGATGACGAGTGCCGGTACTTGAATGGCGTCTGACTGTGTATGCGGAATGGCAAATCCATCTTGAAAGCCGGTTGTACTCAGAGCTTCTCTTTCAGCTAGTCCTTTTTTGACAGCCTCAGGAGATGTACAAATCCCTGCTTTAGAGGCAATGTCAGCTATGGCTGCGAAAACGCCAGCCTGTGAAGAAGCTGTTTCATGTAGATTCATATAAATATGTTCCATCATTTCTCTTCCTCCCTATTAAACTGCGGGTTTGTCTATTTTCTTGCGGTAAAGTCCGTATAGAATTGCACCTACAAGTGATCCGATGAGTATGGATAGTACCCACTGGAATGCGCCTGTGACGACTGGAAGGACAAGGAATCCGCCATGCGGAGCTGGAACCTGTACGCCAAACAGATACGTCAATATAGCAGAGATGGCGGAACCAAACATGATAATTGGCAGGACAACGACTGGGTTTTTTGCTGCAAATGGAATGGCTCCTTCGGTAATATGAGTCGCTCCGAGAATATAGTTGATCATCCCAGCATTTCGTTCTTGTGGTGTAAAATGTTTTCGGAAAATCGTTGTGGCAATCGCAATGATAAGCGGCGGTGTGATACATGCTGCTGACACCCCTGCCATGAAGTAAAGGTTACCTTCTGCGAGTAAAGCCGTTCCTGTGACATAGGCTGCTTTGTTAAAAGGTCCTCCCATATCAAATCCACACATGGCTCCAACAATTAAACCTAAAAGCAATGGATTTGTGGATTGAACTGAGGAGAGAAAATCCATTAATGAATTATTTAGCCCTGTGATTGGAACTAATAGCGGGGTCATGACAGCCCCAATTAAGAAAATACCAATGACAGGATAGATGAAAATTGATTTTAATCCGTCAAGTGATGCTGGTAATTTTTGAAGCAGGAATTGAAGAAGTACGATGATATACCCTGCTGCAAAACCTGCGATAATACCACCTAAGAATCCAGCGCCTCCATCGTTTGCAAGCAAGCCACCGATAAATCCGACAACCATCCCTGGGCGTTTGGCGATTGAATCAGCGATAAATGCTGCTAAAATAGGTACCATTAAGCTAAAGCCGAGTCCGCCAATGTTTTTCAAGTAGGCAGCAAACGGATGATACGTTTCATGTTGAGGATCAGCTGAGTAAATACCGAATAGAAAAGATAAAGCGATTAAGACACCGCCCCCAACAACAAATGGAAGCATGTGTGATACACCGTTCATTAAATGTTTGTAGATGGTGTGTATCCACTTATTCGCTGACTTTTGTTGAGCTGATGAAGGCGCAGATGTTTTTTCTGTTCCAGAAGCTCTTCCTTTCACTTGATGAACGGGTGCTTCTCCATTGATAATGCCTTGAATCAGTTCATTTGGCGTGCGGATACCCTTTGCTACAGGCACTTCAATGAGTGGTTTGCCGTGAAAACGATCTGTATTCACATCTTTGTCAGCAGCAACAATGACCCCATCGGCCTCCAAAATGTCTTGATCCGTTAAAGCGTTTTCAATTCCTACTTGACCATGCGTTTCAACTTTGATGTCGACCCCTAATTGCTCAGCTGCGATTTTTAATGCCTCAGCTGCCATAAATGTGTGCGCAATGCCTGTTGGACAGCCAGTGGCAGCGACAATTTTCTTGCGGCTCATGTGAACTCCCCCTTATATGCTCTGAATGTGTATTTGCTCAATTAATGAATCAATGTCATGTAAATCACTTAACCCTTTTGAAAAGGCGGTAGATGCCCCTGTTGCAATGCCGTAGCGTAAGCATTCTTCATGAGGTTGTCCTTCCAGCTGTTTACTTAGGAATGCAGCGAGCATGGCATCACCAGAACAAGCCGTGTTTACGACCGTTCCTATTGGTGCATTTCCTTTTAATACGGCTTCGTTTGTAAGGAATAGAGCTCCTTCCCCTCCTCGGGAAATGAGTACTTGCTCTGCACCCATCTCGATCAGCTTTCGTCCTGATTCAACGAGTTCTGTTTCTGATAAACGGTGGGTTTTTCCAAAAAATGCGGCTATCTCTTCTTCATTTGGTTTTAGTAAATATGGTTTGTATTGAAGTGTTTCTAAAACCGCTTTAGAGCTTGTGTCTAAAATAAATTTCACGTTGTTTTGATGACAAATAGCGGCTATCTCTGAGAAAATGCTAGCAGGAACGCCTTTAGGCAGACTCCCTGACATAATGAAGATGCTGCCTTTTGGAATGGTCGAGATTTTTTCGCGAAAGGCATCAAGCGCTTTTGCCTCAATAGCAGGTCCTTGATTCACAAGCTTGTATTCTTCCGTTGTGTTAATAAATACATTAATGCGTGTAATCCCCTCCACTGGGATAAAATCAGTTTGAATGGAGAGATCTTTTAACGATTGTTCAATATATGAACCTGAAAACCCAGCAATAAATCCTAATGCAGTGCTGGTGAAGCCATATTTCTTTAGCATAATGGACACATTAACACCTTTTCCATTCGGCTGATAATCCTCATCTTCCGTGCGGTTGACTGTATCTGCCCGCATTTCTTTTAATGCAATATATAGGTCAATAGCAGGATTTAAGGTGCAGGTATAAATCAATTGGTTTCACCTTCTTTCTTTTCTCTAAAGAAAGTATCTCATACGATTCAGTGAAAATGTTTTCAGATTGTGTAAAGGTTTTCACGGTAAAAAGCCTTCCATCATAAAGTGTGGAAGGCTTTTTGAGTGTTTATTTCATCCGAATCACATAGGCGTCTAGTAAAATGCGGGCAATGACATGAAGCGACAGGCGGGACCTGACTTCATAATCTGGGAAGAATGATTGTTCCCCTTTATATCCGACGAGTGTCATATCTGATATTTTACTTAATGTAGAATCAATTCTAGTTGTGACCGTAATGGTCGTGACCTGCTTCATACTGAGGTTTTGGCAGGCTTCCACTAGTTCTGACGTTTCTCCATTTAATGAAACAAAGATGGCAAGTTCGTTTTTATCAATGTCACGCGATTTGAGCCGAATGATATTCGGGTCGTCATGAACTTCACATGTTTTTCCGATGAGCTGCAATTTGATGGTCATCTCTTTGGCGATCATCTCTGAAAAGCCTCTGCCAAAAATATAAATTTTGTCCGCATCATGGATCTTTTGAACCGCATCCTCAATTTGCCCAATACTTTGCAGTTGAATCGTCTTTAAGACCTCTTCTTCATTTTTTCGAATGGCTAGTTTGATGTCTTCGTCAATATTTTTTAGTTGATCACTATCATCTGTCATTTTCTTTTCTTGTTTCAATCGATATTTAAAGGATGTATAGCCGTTGTATCCGATTTTCTTCATCAGTCTGACAATGGTCGCCGTCGACACGTTGGCTCTTTCACTTAATGTGACGATGGATAAGGTGGAGATATCCTCTAAATGCTGGTGAATATAATGCAGTAAATAACGTTCTGTTTCACTTAACGTTTGGTACACATCACTTGGTATATTAAATAATGGTTCATTCAATGCGATTCCCCCTTACTCATTTCATACTATAATTAAATGCCCTATGAAAACAAGATGATTCTTTTATCCTGTATTTTTTATTAGAAATCTGGATGAGTGAAATTTTGTTTTTAACATAAGCTAACAAAAAGAACGGTTTGTGTGAAAGGAGTTGATCACTGTGCTTCAATTCTTGTTTTTTCTGATCCTTTTATATGTGGTGTATGTATTTTTGACCGCATTTGTCTTGTTTTATTTACCGTTTCAAAAAACTTGTAAAGAACATTGCATCTATAAAGCTTCTTCCATCTCAGGAGACGACCAAGGCATAAATCAAGTCATGCTGCTTGATGACGGATTTGAATCGGGTCAAGTGAGAGTTCAAATGATTCGAGAGGCTAAAAAGAACATTCGTTTGAGTTATTATTCCATTCAAAAAGGAAAAACCGCCGAATGGGTGCTTGGTGCTTTAATTGAAGCGGCTGATCGAGGAGTAAAAGTTCAGCTGTTGTTAGATGGCATTTGCCATAGCCTGCGTGGACCGCTGAAGCATTTGCGTTATGCTGTGGGGAATCACCCGAATATGGCCATTCGTTTTTATGAGCCTTTTCGTTTGTTCAAGCCATGGACGTGGCATAACCGCCTTCACGATAAGCTTCTTTTGGCAGATGGCAGGGTCGCTGTCATGGGCGGCAGAAATATTGGTGATAAATACTTTGCAGATCAGCCGCCGAAAGACTTTGCATATGACCGAGATGTGCTGCTTTACAACGCCAAAAAGGGGAAAGTATTAGATGAAATGGAACAGTATTTCGTTTATTTGTGGAATCATGATTTTACGAAAAGAACGAAAGATGTATTTTCCAAGGCAAAAGCAAAAAAAGGAAAAAAGCTAAGAAAACAGCTGCTTCGATCTTATCAGGAAGCCATTCGTACAAAAGAACCCTTTGTCACGTCCACATATGATTGGGCAAAAGACGCCATTCTTGCAAAACAGATTGCATTTTTCACAAATCCAGTGGAACGCTTAAATAAACGTCCGCTCGTCTTGAAAAAGTTAAACGATCTCGCACAGCGGTCAAAGCGTTCGGTTCTTATCCAGACGCCTTATGTCATACCGACACGGCCAATGAAAGACGGACTCACGCCATTACCAAGTGATATTCAAACGACGATCGTGACGAATTCTCTTACAGCGACACCAAACCCTTTAGCATTTGCAGGATATTTAAGCACGAAAAAGGAATTGATGAAAACAGGTGTTCATTTGTATGAATATCAAGGTCCGTATTCAATTCACGCCAAATCAATGGTCATTGATGATAACTTAAGTATTATTGGAACATATAATCTAGATGCAAGATCCAGCTTTTTAAATACTGAATCGATTTTGGTGATTGATAGTGCACCATTTGCGTTATCTCTTACGGAAGCAATCGAACGAAAAATCGCTTATAGTGTTCTCGTAGCGAAAGATCGAACAGAATATAAAGCAAGCGACTATGGACAGAAAAAAAAGCCTTTCATGAAAAGGCTCCTTTTAACTGGTTTATCTACCATAACGGTTTTATGGCGGCGGTTGATTTAAATAAAAGGGCAGCTACTTTTGTGGCAGCCCTTTTTCTCTTGACTGCTCCTCTTCTACTGGTTCAAGCTTGGTTAACTTAAATACGAGGATTCCTGCCACAATGACAAGTACACCTAATAATTTTGTAAAAGAAAATGTTACTTTTTCTAACCCAAGCCAGCCAAGCGAATCAAATAAAAGCGCACAACCTAGCTGGGAGGTGAGAACAATCGAGATTCCATAAGTGGGACCGAGACGTTTGATGCTCTGAACAAGACAGATGACAACGCCTACCCCGATGGCTCCGCTTATCCAGTACCAGGCTTCCATATGCCTTAATTGAAACATGCCGGTTCCTTCTAACAAAAGACCCATCAAAAGTGAAGCGATAAAGCCCATTCCTAGAACTAGCGTCGTTGTTGACCAAGAGCCTGTATGCTCATTGACTTTACTATTAAAAATGGTTTGTAAGCTGACAAGTGCCCCAGCAGTGACAGCTAATATTATTCCTATGATCATATATAAGTCCCTTCGTTTCTTCTATTCATAAATGTTGTGTTCTGCTATTTCTAAAAGCCCTTTTTGATCACAAATCGTAATCTTTCCTCTTTGCCTTTCAATCAGCCCTTTTTCTTGGAACTGCTGAATGACCCGATTAATATGGCGGTAGCTTGTTCCAATTAAGCTCGCTGCATCCGTGAGGCGAAGCGTGCGTGCGTGCGCGTCATCATCACCTGTTAAAACAGACAATAAATAGCTTGCAAGCCTGACCTCTACAGGGTATAAAAGGTGGAAGCTTAAATCATTTGATTTTGTATAAAATTTGTTTGTGATGCCCTTGAGCAAAAAGGTTAAAACTCGAGGATCGTCCTTTGCATGCCGCATGAGGGCTTGATGAGAAATCCTGAGCATATGTACTTCTGTAACGGCTTCAACTGTATTGACCATATCTGTCTGCTGAACGTATTCAATATCTCCAATCGCTTCAAGAGGGTTTTTAAAGCAAAGAATAAATGTTTTTCCTTCTTTTGTGGTGGTGAAAATCTTTAATTTACCTTTCACCAGCAAGTACATATACTCCCTTTTATCCCCTTTTGAACAAATCAGCTCACCTTGCTGATAGCGCCACAAGCTCACATGTGAGATGAGTTTTTGATGAAAGACATTCTGTAACTGATGCGTCTTCATATAAGAGGAAAAAAGAGATTCATCATGCAGCTCCTCCATCTGATGCCCTCCTTTATAGTTTTAAGATGATGACGCCTGCAATCATTAAAAAGATGCCTGCATAATGGGGCCATTTCATTTTTTTCTTCTGAACACCAAACCATCCTTTTGCATCGATGGCAAAGGTAAACGCAAGCTGTGCGATAAGTAAAGCAGCGATGGTGAGTGTCACACCAATGATTTGAATGGCAGTGACCTCATTAAAGATAATAATGGCTGCAAATGCACCTCCAATTAAATAAAGAGGCTGCACTTTTTTGTATTCCTTAAAGTGGCCATCCCGTACGATGAGTAAAATGACGAGAGAGATGATAAACCCTGTCAGCTGCGTGATCGTTGCCGCCTGCCACGTCCCGATATCTTGACTAATTCTGGCGTTGGCTACGCCTTGCAGTGTAATACAAGCGCCTCCTAATAATGCAAAAATAACACCTTTCATTCGTTCAAAAGCTCCTTCTTTTTTCAGTCTAGTTCCATTAAATGATAGATGCCCTCATGTTGAAAAGGACATATGTCCCACTTTGCGTATTATATCAGAAACTTTTTCTCATGCAGTTTCTCTGTTTTAGATTTTTCACAGTGGGTACAGTTTTATATGAGCTGAAAACAGAATATTGGATTGAATCATATATAAAAAGGAGACATGTCAGAATGAGAAATCAAGAGAAACACTTTATTAATGGAGAATGGGTCGCATCAACAGGAAACGAAACAACAGAGGTCATCAATCCTGCGACAGAGGAAGTCATTGGCACCATTAGTTTAGGAACGAAAGAAGATTTAGATCAAGCTGTCAAAGCAGCTCGAGCCGCCTTCCCTTCTTTCTCAAAAACATCTCGAAATGAACGAGTAGAAATGCTGGAAAACATTGTGCGTGGGTACGAAAAACGCAAGGATGAACTTGTAGAAGTGATGACAAAAGAGCTTGGTGCACCACTGAAAGTATCCGAAGAAGTTCATTACAAAATGGGTTATGAACATTTTTCTAAAGCAGCGGAAGCACTGAAATCTTATACATTTACCGAAGACCGCGGTGGACATACGATTATAAAAGAGGCGATTGGTGTCAGTGGATTGATTACACCGTGGAACTTCCCGACGAATCAGACATCTCTTAAAATCGCGGGTGCCATTGCGGCAGGCTCAACAGTTGTCTTAAAACCAGCGGAAATTACCCCTTTTGCTGCGATGATTCTTGCAGAAATTATTGATGAAGCAGGTGTACCGAAAGGAGTCTTCAACTTAGTAAACGGAACGGGTGACGTGATTGGTGACGGCATTAGCTCACATCCTGATATTGATTTCGTTTCATTTACGGGTTCAGGTGCCGTCGGCTCTAAAATTATGGAAAACGCAGCGGACAATGTGAAGAAAGTAGCACTTGAGCTTGGCGGAAAATCCCCTCTTATCGTCTTAGACGATGCAGATGTGGACGAAGCAGCAGAAACAGCGATTCATCATATTGCGATGAATACAGGTCAAGTGTGTTCTGCAGCTACACGTGTGCTGATTCCGGAATCAATGAAAGATAAGTTTGAAAAAGCGCTGCTGAACGCCCTGCCGAAGTTTACAGTTGGTGATCCGAGAGAAGATCACGCTACTGGCCCGCTTGTTTCTAAAAAGCAGTGGGATACGGTGCAATCTTATATTGAAAAAGGAATCGAAGAAGGTGCTACCCTTCTTGCTGGGGGAACTGGAAAGCCAGACGGAATTGATAAAGGATATTTCGCCAAGCATACCATTTTCACCAATGTGAAAAATGATATGACCATTGCGCAAGAAGAAATCTTTGGGCCAGTCATGAGTGTGATCACGTATCAAGACCTCGATCATGCCCTTGAGATCGCCAACGATACAGTGTATGGTCTTGCCGGGTATGTTGTTGGTCAAGATGAAAAAACATTAAAATATGTCGCTGAACATATTCGTGCCGGTCAAATCACCATTAACAATGCTGAAACAGATTACTTTGCCCCATTTGGCGGTTTTAAGCAGTCTGGGATCGGAAGAGAATGGGGAGATTTCGGTATCGAGGAATATTTAGAAGTGAAAGCTGTGATGGGGCTTCCAACGGCGTAAGTCAGGCGAAAAAGAGGAAAACGGTGATCCGTTTTCCTTTTTTTGTGCCCTCTCCCCTATTCATCCGTGTTTTGTCATTAGAAATCTTAATCATGACAATCAATATTATATATTTTACTTAATGGCAAACTTTCGGTAAAGTTCAAATTGAACCTATATATATAATTCCTATCGAATTAATCTATGTTTATATTCCTTGTGAGGTGGATATTGTTGCAACTTCATGTATTGAACAGTCCGTTTAGCCAGGAGCAGGCAGAGTTACTCAATCAGCTGCTTCCGACTTTAACAGATCAGCAAAAAATTTGGCTTACTGGTTATTTATCAGCGCAGGCAGCGCTTGCCGGCTCAGAAGCTGTCACTCCGGCGCCTTCTGCCGCAGCACCTGTACAGCCTGTGAGCAAAGATGTGACCGTGCTTTATGGGTCGCAAACAGGCAATTCCGAAGGGTTAGCAAAAAAGACAGCCCAGCATCTTGAAGAGAAAGGCTTTCAAGTGACGCTCTCTTCTATGTCCGATTTTAAACCGAATAATCTGAAAAAAATAAACAATTTACTGGTCATTGTCAGCACACATGGCGAAGGAGATCCGCCGGATAATGCCCTTTCGTTCCATGAATATGTTCACGGCAGACGTGCGCCAAAGCTCGATCATTTAAGCTTTTCTGTCCTTTCATTAGGTGACAGCTCATACGAATTCTTCTGTCAGACAGGAAAAGAATTTGACGAACGCTTTGAAGAACTTGGCGGTACTCGCCTGTTTGACCGAGTGGACTGTGACCTTGATTATGATGAGCCGTTTTCAGAATGGCTTCAAGGTGTTGCCTCTTCTTTGAGTGAAGGTGAAGCTGTCTCACTGCCGCAAGAATCAGCGGGAGCCAACAGTACGGCCGTTTCTGAATATTCAAGAACGAATCCTTTTTATGCTGAAGTTCTTGAAAATATCAACTTAAATGGGCGTGGATCTAATAAAGAAACACGTCACTTAGAGCTTTCGCTTGAAGGTTCAGGTCTCGTGTATGAGCCAGGTGACAGCCTTGGCATTTATCCGACAAATGATCCTGCGCTTGTCGACGAACTGATTCAAACATGCGGGTGGAATGCAGAAGAATCCGTCACCGTTCATAAAAATGGAGACACTCTTCCTTTAAAAGAAGCACTCACCTCGCATTTTGAGATCACGGTTTTAACAAAACCACTTCTTCAAAAGATCGCTGAACTGACAAAAAGCGAATCCTTGCATGCCCTTTTAGAAGAAGGAAACGAAGAAAAACTGAAAGAATATATCGCAGGCCGGGACTTAGTAGATGCGGCTCGTGATTTCGGTCCTTTTGAAGGAACCGCCGCAGATTTCACAGCCCTTTTAAGAAAAATCCCTGCACGCCTTTATTCCATTGCAAGCAGTCTCAAGGCAAATGACGAAGAGGTTCATTTGACGATAGGGGCTGTCAGATATGATGCGCACGGCAGAGAACGCCAAGGTGTCTGTTCGATTTTATGTGCAGAGCGCCTGCAGCCAGGTGATACGTTACCTGTTTATATTCAGCACAACCAAAACTTTAAGCTTCCTCAAGATCCAGATGCACCGATCATTATGGTAGGACCAGGCACAGGCATCGCCCCTTTCCGTTCATTTATGCAGGAACGTGAGGAACTGGGTGCAAACGGAAAGTCATGGTTATTCTTCGGTGATCAGCATTTTGTGACGGATTTCTTATACCAAACGGAATGGCAAAAGTGGTTAAAGGACGGCGTCTTAACGAAAATGGACGTGGCTTTTTCAAGAGATACTGAGGAAAAAGTGTATGTCCAGCACCAAATGAAGAAACAAAGCAAAGAATTATTTGAATGGCTTGAGCAAGGTGCTTACGTCTATATTTGCGGAGATGAAAAACATATGGCGCATGATGTCCACAATACCCTTCTATCCATTATTCAAGAAGAAGGTGCGATGAGCAAAGAAAAAGCAGAAAGCTATCTTGCCAACTTACAGCAGCAAAAACGCTATCAGCGTGACGTTTATTGATTTGATGCTTGAAAGAAAGGAGCTTTTACTTACATGGTGAAGACAGCATTAACAGCGCCGGATGGACCTCCGAGCGACGTAGAGGAAATCAAAGAAAAAAGTGATTATTTACGGGGTACGTTAAAAGAAGTGATGCTTGATCCGATTTCAGCGGGAATTCCGGATGATGACAACCGTCTGATGAAGCATCACGGCAGCTACTTACAAGATGATCGTGATCTGAGAAATGAACGACAAAAACAAAAGCTTGAGCCTGCCTATCAATTTATGTTGCGTGTCCGTCTGCCTGGCGGAATCGCCACATCTAAGCAGTGGCTTGTGATGGATGAGCTTGCTCACAAATACGGAAACGGTACGTTAAAGCTGACGACTCGTGAAACCTTTCAGCTTCACGGTATTTTAAAATGGAATATGAAAAAAACCATTCAAGACATTCATTCTACTATGCTTGATACAATCGCTGCTTGCGGCGACGTGAACCGGAATGTCATGTGTACATCAAACCCCTATCAATCAGAAGTGCACCATGATGTATACGAGCTGGCGAAAAAATTAAGTGATGACCTGCTCCCGCAAACAAGAGCTTATCACGAAATTTGGCTTGATGAGGAAAAGGTTGCGGCAACGCCAGATACGGAAGTTGAACCGATGTATGGTCCGCTTTATTTGCCAAGGAAATTCAAAATTGGTGTGGCGGTCCCTCCCGCTAACGATATTGATGTCTTTTCGCAGGATTTAGGTTTTATTGCCATTATCGAAAACGATCAACTGGTCGGTTTTAATGTCGCAATTGGCGGCGGAATGGGTATGACGCATGGTGATACAGCGACTTATCCGCAGCTTGCAAAGGTCATCGGCTTTTGTACACCTGAACAGGTCGTAGAAATTGCCAAACAAGTCATCACCATTCAACGTGACTACGGAAACCGTTCCGTGCGAAAAAATGCCCGCTTTAAATATACGGTGGACCGCCTTGGTCTTGAGAATGTAAAAGAAGAGCTTGAGCGCCGTCTTGGGTTTACTCTTTTAGAGGCAAAGGATTATCACTTTGATCATAACGGTGACCGTTATGGCTGGGTAAAAGGCATCAATGGCAGATGGCATTATACGATGTTTGTGGAAGGCGGACGCATCACAGATTATGATGATTATCCGCTGATGACAGGCATCCGCGAAATCGCCAAAGTTCATACAGGTGACTTCCGTTTAACCGCCAATCAGAATTTAATCATCGGGAATGTGACAACTCATAAAAAGAAACAAATCGAACAGCTCATTCAGAAGTTTGGTTTATCAGACGACCAGCAGCACTCTGCCCTGCGCCGCAGCTCAATGGCTTGTGTATCTTTGCCAACTTGCGGTTTAGCGATGGCTGAAGCAGAGCGCTACCTTCCACGATTGATTGATAAAATCGAAGACATCGTTGAAGAAAATGGATTAAGTGATAAAGAAATCACCATTCGAATGACTGGTTGTCCAAATGGTTGTGCTCGTCATGCGCTTGGAGAGATTGGATTTATCGGAAAATCACCTGGTAAGTATAATATGTATCTCGGTGCCGCATTTGATGGCAGCAGATTAAGTAAATTATACCGTGAAAATGTGGGTGAGGAAGACATTCTAAAAGAACTTGGCTCTATTCTCCCCCGCTACGCAAAAGAACGAGAAGAAAATGAACATTTCGGCGATTTTGTCATTCGGGCAGGGATTGTGAAAGAGACAACAGATGGAACGAATTTTCATGTGCAATAAAAAAAGACAGGAACCATCCTGTCTTAGATTGTTGACAAAGGGCTAAAATGAACTTGATTTTAGCCCTTTGTCTTCTTTGCAGCGTGATAGAAAACCTTTGCCAGTCTAGGAAGGACGAGCATCGGCGCGGAGCGAATTTGACATTCGTGAGCACCGAAGCGCAGGACTGACACCGAATGCGAGGGTTTGTCTACACGCTGAGACAGGAACCATCCTGTCTTTTTTATTTTTTCTGTTTCTTATTCAAGTATTCGGTCAGACTCTTATATACATCTGGATTGTCTAATGAAGATAGATCGGGTGAAGGCTGATCTTCATACGCCCCTTTAAGTAAACGCCGTACGATTTTTCCATTCCTTGTTTTCGGCAAAGCTGAAATGAGATGAACTTCTTTTGGTGTGAGCGCTTTTCCAGCATGTGAACCAACATGGGCTGAAAGCTCTTGGATAAGGGCTGCTTCTTCAAAAGCATGCGGACTGGTCACGATGAAACAGACGAGCGCCTCCCCTTTCACCTCATCCTTTACCCCAATCACAGCGGCTTCATGCACGGCAGGATGCCAGGTAAGGATGGATTCAATTTCAGCTGGCCCGATGCGTTTCCCTGCTGTATTAATGACATCATCCGATCTGCCGGTGATGTGGAATTCTCCGTCCTCTGTTTGCATGACCCAATCTCCGTGTGTCCATACACCATCAAATCGTTTGAAATACGTATCTTCATAACGCTCCGGTTCGTTCCAAAAACCACATGTCATGCCGACCCATGGCTTTTTCACCACAAGCTCCCCTACTTCATTCATCACGCTTTGCCCAGCTTCATTGTATACATCTGCCGCCATTCCTAAGATTGCCGCATTAAAGAGAATCGGTTTGATGGGACGAAGCAACGTACTGCCTACAATGCCACCAGAAACCTCGGTTCCTCCTGAATAATTTAAGATTGGAATGTTCTTTTGACCAATGGTGTGAAATAACCATTGCCACGGAGCTTCATTCCATGGTTCCCCTGTAGAAATAATGGCTTTGACATGCGATAGTTCGACCCCATCAATCGTTTGCTGCATCGCAGAACGAACAAATGTAGGGGAAAGTCCAAAATGAGTGACTTTCTTCTCGTGGATGAATGACCAGAGCTGCTGCTCATCTGGATAATCGGGAGCGCCGTCATATAAAACGATGGTAGCTCCATTGATCAAGCCGCCAAAGACGAGGAATGGCCCCATCATCCAGCCCATATCAGTCAGCCAAAACAGCCGGTCTCCTTTTGCCACGTCCATACATAGCCCGGCATCAAAAGCTGCCTTTATCGGAAAGCCTGCGTGTGTATGAACGGCTCCCTTTGGTGTGCCGGTTGTGCCTGACGTATACAAGATCATCAGCGGGTCTTCATTTGTGACATAGGTCGCGCCGGTGATCGGCTGTTCTTTTAACAAATCATTCAGCAGGACATCGTCCTGATATCCGGTATGAGAGGAAGTGTGCACAATCACTTTTTGCACAGTTGTGGTTTTGTTGATGGCATCAGCCACACATTCCCGCATGTTGATCGTTTTCCCTCGCCGCATCATTTCATTCGCTGTGACGACAATGGATGCGCCTGACGCACGAATGCGTACAGCGAGTGGCTCGCTTCCATAGCCTGAGAAGACTGGGCTGAAAATAACACCAATCTTTGCAAAGGCAAGCATGACGGCGACCGTTTCTGGAAGCATTGGCATATAGATGATGGCTACATCCCCTTTTTGAAGCCCTTCTTTCAAAAAGCCAGCTGCAAGACGGCTCACTTTCTCTTGAAGTTCGAGAAATGACCATTTCTTTTCTTCACCGGCTTCATTGCTCCAAATGATGGCGGGCTGATGCCTCGTCTCTTCTTTTTCTGCCCATTTGTCCAGAGCCGTTTCGGTGATGTTTAGTGTGCCGCCCTGATACCATTTCGGCCACATCAATGAGTGGTGACCTAATGCCGCTTCATATGGTTTTTTCCACTGAATGCCGACTGCCTTCTCCGCTTCTCTCCAAAACCAGTCTGTGCGATCAATACTGGCTTGATAGAATGAGTCATACGTAGAAAAACCAAGAGATTTCATCCACTGATGCAAACGTGTTTTTTGGCTCTGCTTTTCTTCCGGTATCCATTCTGGTTTCTGGTTGATCATGAGGTCTGCCCCCTTTAGACCGGATAGACCGGATGTTTTCGTTTCGTAAATGTCATGTCTTTCGATGAATAGGCTAGTAATCTATGACAAAGTTCCGTTCTGAGACGGTCAAAAGGGATGACGCCATCGACAATCATTTCAGAGGCAAGCTCATAGATATTCATATCTTCCTGGTATTCCTTCCGTTTCTCTTGTATAAATGAAGCCCTCTCTTCGGGCGGGAGTTCTGCAATTTTATTTGCATAGACGGCATTTACAGCGGCTTCTGGACCCATCACAGCGATTTGCGCCGATGGAAGAGCGAGACAGCAGTCTGGCTCAAAAGCAGGGCCTGCCATTGCATATAGTCCTGCTCCGTATGCTTTACGGACGATGACGGATATTTTCGAAACGGTCGCTTCTGACATAGCGGAGATCATTTTTGCCCCATGACGAATAATGCCGGCTTGTTCCACTTTTGTTCCAATCATAAATCCTGGTATGTCCGCAAGAAAGAGAAGCGGGATATGAAAGGCATCACAGAGCTGAATAAACTTGGCGGCTTTATCAGCTGAGTCGTGGAATAATACGCCGCCTTTGACCCTTGGCTGATTGGCAATGAGACCGACAGGCTGACCGTTCATTCTGCCAAAGCCGGTAATTAACTCTGCGGCAAACAGCTTTTTGATTTCAAAAAATGACCCTTCATCAATCAGTAAATCGATGAGTTGATACATATCAAATGGGGTATTCTGGCCTTTAGGGATTAAGTCTTGGATGGTGGTTTCAGATGGTTTAGGTGCTTTTGCTGCTGTCGTTTTTGGTTTTTCCATATAGTTGGCAGGCATATAGGTTAAATAATCACGTGCAATTTGAATAGCCTCTTCCTCTGTTTTGGCTAATATATCTCCGCATCCAGAAATGCTGCAATGCATTTTCGCACCGCCCATTTCCTCAAGTGATACTTTTTCACCGATCACCATTTCAGCCATTCGCGGCGAGCCTAAATACATAGAGGCATTTCCTTCGACCATGACGACAATGTCACAAAAAGCAGGGATATACGCACCACCGGCTGCAGAAGGACCGAATAGTAAACAAATTTGAGGAATGCGCCCAGACAGCTTGACTTGGTTATAAAAAATGCGCCCTGCTCCTCTTCTGCCTGGGAACATTGCGATTTGATCAGTGATTCTTGCACCCGCAGAATCGACTAAATACAGCATAGGACAATTGAGCTTCTCGGCCGTTTCTTGAATTCGAATGATTTTTTCTACTGTTTTGACACCCCACGATCCTGCTTTAACCGTAGAGTCGTTTGCCATGACACAAACAGTCTGCCCATTCATACGCCCGGTTCCGGTGACGACACCATCTGCTGGTAAATGTTCATCTTTGCACTCTGCAAACATGGCATCTTCAATGAAAGAATCCTCATCTAACAACAAATGGAGCCGATCACGGACAAATAATTTTCCTTTTTCTTTGTTTTTTTGATGGTAGCGTTCTGCCCCGCCCTTTTCAATTCGTTGTTTTTTTAATTCATATTCTTCGATCATAAACATTCCCCTTTCTTGCTATTTCCCTCTGTAATAAGGCGTTCGTTTTTCTTGAAAAGCCTTGAGACCTTCTAGTCGATCTTCTGTATGAATAAGCCGCAGATAAGCTTCGTATTCTTTCGTCAGCCCTGTTTGTAAATCGTGATCAAGGCTGGATTGAATGGCTTGTTTTGCTTCTTTTAAAGCGATCGGTGCATTTTTGGTGATTTGTTTTGCGAGTGTGATGGCATCATTCATCAGTGAATCGGCTGTAGAGATACGTTCAATCAGCCCAATTTGAACGGCTTCTTCTGCTCGTAAAGAAGTGCCTGTGAAGATCATTTCTTTCGCTTTCCCGGGTCCGATCAGGCGCGAAAGTCTTTGTGTGCCCCCTGCTCCCGGCAGGATAGCTAGTCCTGTTTCCGGCAGGCCGAGCGCTGCACCCGCTCTTGCGATGCGGAGATCACAGGCGAGCGCGAGCTCAAGACCTCCGCCAAGTGCGTGTCCGTTTATCACGGCAATGACAGGAACAGGCAAAGATTCAATGTCTGTAAAGGTTTGCTGAATGGTCAGAACGGCTTCTTTGGCTTCTTGTTCTGTCATCAATCGCCGTTCTTTTAAGTCTGCTCCTGCGCAAAAAACTTTAGTGCCAGCTCCTGTCATGAGCAAACAGCGGATGTTTGCATCATGTTTGATTTCTTGAATCGTTTGGTTGATTTCCTCTAGCATAGCAGCTGAGAGAGCATTGGCTTGCGCTGGTCTATTTAATGTCATGATGCCAATATGATCATCTTGTATTGAAAAATTGATCAATGAAGTCATGTGATTCACCCTTTATCAAGTAGTGTGAGACTGAAAAGCGCGTAAACAGTGACTTGGCAGGGTTCGATCCACTTTTGCTTCAATCCATTCAGCCGCTTTAATCAAGCAAGGGAGGTCGACATTTGTTTCGATCCCGAGTTTGTGAAGCATGTGCACCACGTCTTCTGTCGCCACGTTTCCGCTGGAGCCAGGTGCATAAGGACATCCGCCAAGCCCCCCGCTAGAGGCATCAAATATGGTGATGCCGGCTTTTAATGCTGTATAAATATTGGCAAGCCCCATTCCTTTCGTATCATGAAAATGAAGTGCGATTTTATCAGCAGGAAAGCGTTCAAGTAAAAGGTCTAACCGTCTTTCTACTTGCAGCGGATGGGCTTCCCCAATGGTATCCCCAAGTGATATTTCATCAATCCCGAAGGACAGCAGCTGTTCCGTTAATCGCAGCACTTGGTCCATCGGCACTTGTTTTTCATAAGGACATCCAAACACGGTTGAAATATAGGCCCGCGTTTGCCGTCCTTCTGCTTTTAAATCGGCTGTCATTTGTTTGATCACAGGCAGTGTTTCCTGTATAGATCGATTCATATTCTTTTTGTTATGTGTCTCACTCGATGAGATAAACATAGCCCCTACCTCAAGGTTTGCTTCAAAAAAATGAGCTAACCCCTTTTCATTTGGGATGAGTGCGGCATAGGTGATATCCTCTTTTTTGTTGAATGATTGGGCTAATTCTTTGGCGTCTTTTAAGGCTGGAACCCATTTCGGATGAACAAATGAGGTGACTTCAATATAAGGAAGATGGGCTTCTTCGAGTAAATGGATCCATGTTCGCTTCTCCATTGTGTCCAGCCAAACAGATTCATTTTGCAGGCCATCGCGCGGGCCGACTTCTCTAATGAGCACGTTTTTTGGTAATGCCATACAGCTTTCCCCCTATTCTGTCAGCTCCAAAAGTACCTCTCCCTCATCAACAAAGTCCCCCTCCGCCTTATACACTTTACTGATCACACCTGCTTCTTCTGCAACAATGGGAATCTCCATTTTCATCGATTCTAAGATGGCGACTTCCTGTCCTTTTTGCACATCATCACCCTTTTTCACAAGAAGCTTCCATAAGTTTCCGGCCATTTGTATCGTGACAGTTTTCATGAACGCTTTTCCTCCTTTTTTTTCATCAGATAATCGGTTGTGATGCGGCCATGTAAAAAGGCAGTTGATTCGGCCATTTCCTTTAAAAGCGGTACATTGGTTTTGATCCCTTCTATTTCATATGCTTGTAATGCTGCTTTTAATCGTTCTATGGCGAGTTTTCGAGTATCACCGTACACAATCATTTTCGCAATCATTGGATCGTAAAATGGGGTAATGACACTTCCGCTCGTGACGCTTGACTCATGACGGATATATGGGGCATCAGGTGTAGAAAGCCGAGTGATCGTACCTGGCGAAGGGTAAAATGTCACAGGGTCTTCAGCGTATATTCTAACTTCAATCGCGTGCCCAATTTGATGAATATCCTCTTGACTGAAGGACAGGGGCTCTAATGCGGCAATTTTTAGCTGCTCCTCGACAAGGTCAATCCCGGTAATTTCTTCTGTGACAGGGTGTTCTACTTGCAATCTCGTATTCATTTCTAAGAAATAAAATTGCTGGTTTTGATCGACTAAACATTCAATCGTGCCCGCATTTTCATACCCAATTGCTTTGGCAGCTTTGACGGCCATCTGTCCCATTTGCTGTCTCACCGTTTCTTCAAGACAGACGGCTGGTGCCTCTTCAACAATTTTCTGATGTCTTCTTTGGAGTGAACAATCTCTTTCAAATAAGTGAACGCCGTGACCGAACGAATCAAAAAGAACTTGAATTTCGATGTGCCGTGCGTGTTCAATCACCTTTTCCATGTATAAAGTACCGTCTTGAAAGAAACTTTGTGCTCTTTTTTGATTTCCTTCAAACGCTCGATGCAGTTCTTCGTCGTTGCGGACGAGCTGCATACCAATCCCGCCGCCACCACTCGATGCTTTTAGCATAATGGGATAGCCGAGTGTCTGTGCTTTATGAACACCTTCGTCTGCATCATGGAGTGGGGCTGAAACACCAGGAACGATTGGGATGCCCGCTTGTTCCATCGTTTTTCTCGCTTCAATTTTATTTCCCATCTGCTGAATGACTTGTGCAGATGGTCCAATAAAGGCAATGCCTTCACTCCGGCAGCGTTCAGCAAATGCCGCATTTTCTGATAAAAGACCATACCCTGGGTGGATAGCATCAGCATTTGTTTGTTTGGCAACCTTAATGATCGCTTCCATGTTTAAATAGCTTTCAGAAACTTTAGCGCCGCCGATATAATAGGCGCTGTCTGCTTCTTGCACATGAAGTGCATGCTGATCAGCCTCTGAATAAACGGCAACGGTTTTGATTCCGAGCCGTTTACATGTCCGAATCACTCTACGGGCAATTTCGCCTCGATTGGCGATCAATACTTGTTCAAACATCGCTGCCTTCACTCCTTTATTAGATCAAGCGCCTGCTTTTTCAAGCGGAATTTCTGAATTTTGCCTGAGGCTGTCATTGGGTACTCATCTGTAATGAAAAAGTATTTCGGGATTTTGTAGCGTGCCATTTGCGACTGACAATAGCTCGTTAATGTCTCAATTGAGACCGACTTCCCTTGTTTCAGCCGAATGAATGCGGCTGCTTCCTCGCCGTATGTCTCGTCAGGAATACCAACGACCTGTGCGTCAAGAATGGCAGGGTGAGTGTATAAGACATCCTCAATCTCTTTTGGGTACACATTCTCTCCGCCTCTGATGATCATATCTTTGAGCCGGCCTGTGATTTTCACATAACCGTCATGATCCATCTCAGCTAAATCCCCTGTATGAAGCCATCCGTCCTCATCAATGACTTCATTTGTTGCTTCTTCGTTTTTATAATAGCCCTTCATGACATGGTAACCTCTTGTACAAAGCTCCCCTTGCTGTCCTCTTGGCACTTCTTCTGACGTTCCTGGTAAGGCAATTTTGACTTCAATTTGAGGAAGCGCACGTCCGACCGTTTGAACGCGTCTTTCAAACGAATCATCGGTTCTTGTTTGGGTAATGACGGGTGAACTTTCGGTTTGACCATAGGCAATCGTGAGCTCTCTCAGTCCCATTTTTTCAATGACTGCTTTCATGACGTGGGATGGGCAGAGTGAACCGGCCATAATCCCCGTTCGTAATGTGGACAGGTCATAAGAGTGGAAATTTGGATGATCGAGCTCTGCGATGAACATGGTTGGTACACCGTGAAGAACGGTGCATTTTTCTTTTTCTACTGTTTGAAGGACTCGTTCTGGATGGAATGATTCAAGTGGAATGATCGTTCCCCCTTTTGTGAGACAAGCAAGTACACCAAGAACAGAGCCGAAGCAATGAAAAAACGGCACTGGGATACACATACGGTCCTGCTCTGTTAATTTCATACAATCTGCGATCTGACTCGCATTACAGACGATGTTTGTGTGGCTGAGCATGACGCCTTTTGGATAGCCGGTTGTGCCTGAAGTGTACTGCATATTAATAACGTCATCAGGCGTGAGCTCATTCATTCGCTTCTCCCATTCAAACTCTTCGGTTCTTTTGGCTGCCACTTGAAGACGATCCCAGCTGAGCATACCGTTTGGTACATGCTGACCGATATAGATACATCTTTTTAAATAAGGAAATTGTGTGGAAGTGATCTCCTCTTGATGAGCGGTTTGAAGTTCTGGAATTAGCTCTTCAAGCATGTTGACATAGGACGTTTCTTTAAAGCCGTCTACAATAAACAACATTTTGCTGTCAGAATGCTTGAGTAAATAGGCGAGTTCCTGTGATTGAAAATTGGTATTCACAGTGACAAGAACAGCACCAATGGAGGCGCAGGCAAATTGAAGAATGAGCCATTCAGGTATATTTGGTGCCATAATGGCGATGTGATCTCCCTTTTGAACCCCAAATGCCATGAGACCTTTACCTGTTTCCTTGACCTCTTGATAAAACGCTTCGTACGAATAACGTAAAGAACGTTCTGGGTAAACAATGGCTTCATGTGCTGGGTGCTGTTCTTTTTTTTCTCTTAATAGGGAGCCAATCGTTTGCGGGTGAATCGACATCATTGCTTTCCTCCCTTATGTGTAGTAAGCGTTTTCATTAAGGTATTACGCTAACAACTGTCTTGCGATCACGAGCCGCTGAATTTCAGAGGTCCCTTCTCCGATTTCCATGAGCTTGGCATCTCTCACAAGTCGTTCAACACCGCATTCTTTCATATAGCCTGTTCCGCCATGAATTTGGACCGCATCAAGACTTGCTTTTGTCGCCATTTCTGAAGCAAACAGTTTGGCATAGGCCGCTTCTTTTGTAAATGGTTTGCCTTGATCTTTCAGCCAAGCGGCTTTCCAGACCATTTGTCTTGCAAGCTCTATTTGCATCGCCATATCCGCCAGCTTAAACTGAATGGCCTGGAAGGATGAGAGCGTCTTTCCAAATTGCTTTCTTTCTTTTGCATAGGAAAGTGAAGCATCAAGTGCAGCTTGTGCAATTCCGACAGATAAGGCTGCAATGGAAATTCGTCCGCCGTCCAATGTATATAAAAATTGCTTGAATCCTTTCGATTTGTCTCCCAATATATGATGCGCTGGTACACGCACTTCGTCTAAAATGATTTCAGCGGTATCTGAACCACGAACCCCCATTTTGTCATATGGATTTGTAATCGACAGTCCTTTTTGCCCTTTCTCCACAATAAAGGCGGAGATGATCGGACGTCCGTTTTCATCATGATCTGTCACAGCGGTGACAATAATCGTTCTGGCATAATTGGCATTGGTGATCCAGCACTTTTCCCCACTGATGACATATTCTTGTCCGTCTTTAATGGCTTTTGTTTTTGTTCCTTTTGCATCTGATCCGGCGTTTGGTTCTGTTAATCCGAAGGAGCCAAGCGCTGTTCCAGAGGCTAATGGAACAAGATGGTCCATCTTTTGCTCCTCCGTGCCGAAGTAATAAAGTGGACTTGCGCCTAAGGAAACCGCTGCGGCATAACTTAGACCTGTACTGGCACACTGCTTGCCAATTTCCTCTACTGCCAGTGCATACGAGATCGTATCTCCTCCAGAACCTCCATATTTCTCTGGAAAGGGTATACCCATAAAACCGAGCTCCCCCATTTTTTGAAATGTGTTCACCGGAAATACTGCCTGTTCATCAACTGTTTGGGCGTGTGGTGCAATTTCTGTTTTTGCAAATTCTTTGACCATCTGACGGATCATTTGCTGCTCTTTCGTTAATTCAAAATCCATTTTGCTTCCCCCTTTGGCGCTTTTCTATCATATTTATTATTGAAATAGCTGCTTCATGCCAAGCTTGATTGAATTCAGAAAATTAAAATAAAAATAGTAGAAAAATAGAGAAAGCAAAAAAGCATAAACGGAGGAAACTCCTCATTTATGCTGTCTTTGTTATTTTACTGTTTTTGTAGAAGGTTTGCTTTCATGATGAAGGCGATTGAGTGCCGTCACTTTATAGGTATAGCTCTTCTTTTGATTTGCTAAAATGTCTTTCGTTTGTGTGAAGGAACCTGTTTCTTTTCTGACCGTTTGCACAAATTCGTATGTCCCTTTATTCGACAATCGATAGACTGCATAATAGGATGCACTAGAGTGCGGATCATTTTGTATCTGTAAAACTGCACCATCCTCTGTCTTTTTCACAGATTGAATGATTGGTTTTTTAGGCGCTTTTTGATGAAGCCATGGCATCTCTGGTATGAGAGCCGGTTTGCTATAGGTTTCTTCTATTAATCGTTTCTTTACATTCAAGGGATTCCGATTGATATCTTTCAGACTAAAATGCATGCTTCCTTGTACGAGCTGTGACTGCCTGTTCAGCTCGATCTGGCGAAAATACTCCTCGGGATCAGACCAAGCAGGATCAGTGTTTTGATTGATTTTATACGTCGCTTGGCCAATGTACAGGTGAACAGGTTGCCCCTTCACTTCATTTGACCACCATTTCGTCAGCACATCATAGGCAGCGGGCTGAAAGCCGATACTCCAATAAATTTGCGGGGTGATATAATCAATATGGTGCTGCTGTATCCACTCTCTTGTATCAGCATACAAATCATCATAATTGGTCATCCCTGCTGTTGTGTTTGAACCGGTTGGGTCATCTTTTATGTTGCGCCATACACCAAATGGGCTAATACCAAATTTCACATACGGCTTTTCTTTCTTAATGGTGTCATTGATCTGCTTCACTAGCACGTTCACATTATCTCTTCGCCAATCTTCTATATGAGTGAACTTCTTCCCGTAAGTTTCATACGTTTCTTGATCTGGAAATGGCACACCAGCGATTTTATTCGGGTAAAAATAATCATCCATATGCACCGCATCAATATCGTAGTTTTTCACTACTTCCTCTATCCCGTCAACAATGAAGTCCTGAGCATCAGGAATGCCTGGATTAAAGTACAGCTGATTTCCGTAGGCGATGGTCCAATCAGGATGTGCTTTTGCAGGATGATCGGCTGATAACCGGTTGAGATCGGTATGATTCATGGTGATTCGATAAGGGTTAAACCAAGCATGAAATTCAAGACCGCGTTTATGTGCTTCTTCTATCATAAATTCAAGCGGGTCATATCCAGGGTCTTTCCCTTGTGTACCAGTCAAATATTCAGACCATGGACCAAATTTTGATGGATAAAAGGCATCTGCTGTTGGTTTAATTTGCATGATGACGGCGTTCATATTCATCGCTTTGATGTCGTCTAACAGTTGAATGAACTCTTGTTTCTGCTCATCTGCGGGCAGTCCTTTCTTTGAAGGCCAATCTAAGTTATAAACTGATGCGACCCACACTGCACGCATCTCTCTTGTGCTCTCAAGCTTCCCTTTTGGCATCGAACGAGCTAGACTGCTAGACGGAATCAATAAGAAGACACCCATGAAAACTAGTGTCAGAACCGTCATACTGATCTTTTTCAGCATGTTTTGCATCACCTCATATTAAGTTTATTCTGCGTTTTGTGATGGAATGCCAGCAGATGGTGTAAGCAAGATGTTTTTTACTTTAAGCAGCTGAGCTTTAGGGACGTCGCAGGCTTCTACTAAATACCGCTCTGCACTTCCGTATGTATCCATCATCTCATTCAGTACATCTTCAAGATAATCTTGCTGCACACCGAGCAGGGGTTGAATTTGTTCTTTTGACACCCGATATAAACTCATCATGCGAACAAATCGTTCTTGTCTTTTCACTAGCATTTTCACGCCTTCATTGGAACGCATGTATTCACTTAAAACGGTATGCACCGGCACACCCGCTGCTAATTGAATAAGAGCAGATAAAAAGCCTGTACGGTCCTTTCCGCTTGTACAGTGAAGCATAAGCGGATAATTTTTTTCATCGGACAGTAATGTAAACAATTGCTGAATCTCTTTTTTTCGCTCATAGAGCATGCTTTGATATACTTCTTTCATGATCGGTGTAAAGGATAGAGATTTTCCTTCTGCTATTAGCATACGAAACATGGTCCATTTGCTAGGCATCATGCTGTCAGGCTGCATAGGGATATGAACAATTTTGTCATGTTCCATGATCTTTGGCGGGTGTGATTTTCGTTCTGAGCTTGTACGCAGGTCACAAATCGTTTGAATTCCAAGTGTTGAGAACGTCAATATGTCTTGCTTTGTGAGACGTGATAAATCGGCAGATCGATAAATCATTCCTTGTTTGATGACCATCTGATCCGTTGTTTGGAGTCCCCCTACTTCTCTAAAATTTGCAAGCTTTGAAAATTGTATGTTGTGTTGATTCATAGAAGTGAAAATCCTTTCTATCCTCTTTTCTCTATCATACGCTTTTATGAAAAATGAGAAAAGATAAGAGAAAAAGATCATTCGATTCTCCCATGTTGATCAGTGACATCTTTTACGTGGAATTATTGTTATAATAGAATCAGCATATTCGTATTGATTGGAGATTGTAGCATGATAAAAACAAAACGTATTCAGCAAATAAAAGAGTATGTATTTGACCGGGAATCTGCCTCTCTTGATGAGCTTGTGACGCATTTTGGCGTCTCAAAAAACACCATACGCCGAGATGTACAAGCATTGGTAGAATCCGGCGTGCTAAAGAAAGTGTACGGCGGCGTCGCTGTGAATCACTCAACATTGGTGGTGTATCAAGAGCGAAAGACTCGTCAGCTGAGTAAAAAACAATTGATCGGACAGGCTGCCGCCGCTTTTGTTGAACATGGTGATATGATTTTTGTTGATTCTGGTACAACGACACTGGGGATGCTTCCCTATTTGAAGGAGAAACGGATTACCGTTGTGACAAATAACGTGGATTTCATTACACAGGCTATGCCTTATGAACACCTCACCATCTTTTCAACCGGCGGTATGCTAGAACGAAAAACAAATTCTTTCGTTGGTTATCAAAGTGTTGAGCGTCTAAAAGCATACAATGTCAATAAAGCATTTATTGCATCAACGGGTTTATCCATTGATCATGGCGTCACGAATTCCTCCCCGCTTGAGACAGATATTAAAAAAACGCTCGTTGAAAAAAACGCCAAAACCTTTTTATTAGTCGATGATAGTAAGTTCGACCATTATGCCTTGGCCACGTTTTGTGACTTAAAAGACATAGACATCGTCGTGACGAATGAACAACCAAAAGAAGATTACCTTCAATATGGAAAAGAGCATGATGTGAAATTTGTCACGCCTTAGTCCAGAGCGAAAAAGCCAAGCGTCAATGTGTTGGCTTTTTTCTTATGCGCAAAAGAGTGAAACGGCGAAGTGTTGGTTACATTATGATTGTACATTTAACACATGTTTGGAGGTTGACCTGATGCCGTTGTTACGTTTTGACGTGATAGAAGGCCGTTCAAAAGAGGAATTAAAAAAACTGCTGGACACTTGCCATGAAGCAATGGTTGATGCCTTTGGGGTACCTGAACGAGATCGCTATCAAATTGTTCATCAGCACCGCCCTGAAGAGATGATCATTGAAGACACTGGGCTTGGTTATCCTAGAACAAAGGATCTTGTTGTCATTAGTGTTGTCAGTAAACAGCGGACGAAAGAGCAAAAGGAACAGCTTTATGCACAAATCGCAGAACGTATAGAAAAAGAATGCGGGATTGCCAAGACGGATGTGATGATCTCCATCGTGGAAAATGGAGACGCCGATTGGAGCTTCGGGATGGGTGAGGCTCAATTCATAAGAGGATGGCTCTAAAAAACGGCTCAGGAGTGTGAGCCGTTTTTTGATTCATTCATTTTCAAGCTGCATGAGCAAGTTGAATAAATAGCGGTACACTGCTGAGATCACACCAATTAAAGGCGTATCTTCTTTGATGTCTTCTAGTTCAAGAAGCGGAATGTTGATATCAAATAACCCGTCTTGTCCATTAAATTGAAGCTGAGCACCATTTAATGTTGAGAGCATCTCTTTTAGTAATCCAGTATCTTTTTTAGGACGCTTCAATCCGAATAACACGGTATACGTCTGAAATACTTCATCCCATTCTATGGCAAGTCCGTCGGCTCTCACCACATCAAACCACTTCGACTCGATATAAATGAATTCTTTTTGTTGTTTTTTTACGTATGTAAGAGGTGTATTTAAAAAGGAAGCATTTTCTGTTTGAATCATTTCCTCCGATTCCTTGTCTACACGTTCTATATAAACATCAGCAAATCGTGCTTCTTCTGTCATTTTTGCCCCTTCTAGCGGCCAATTTTGACTTGCGGCTTTGTTATATTCAAAGTCGGTGAGCGCCTGCCCTTCTTTCAATAAATCTTGTAAGCGATTTTGCAGTGACATGACTGTATCTCCTTTCATCTACTTCATATGCGTTTTTTATTTTAGCATAACACATGAAAAGAAAGATATGCCTGAGCATATGATGGTATGATAGTGTAAAAAGAAACATCTCGGAGGGGACCGTTTTGCTCACAATGACACTGGCAGAAAAAATCGTAGATGAGGTCAAAAAGGTACTGACGGAAGAAATCATCATCACACAAACAAACGGTACCATTATTGCTGCAACAGATCCAGCACGCATTGGTCAATTTCATGAAGGAGCATATGTCACATCCTTAGAAGGGCAGAAACGAATTCTCACAAAGGATGATGTGCTGCAGATGAAAGGCGTCAAAGCCGGTATCAATCTGCCTATTTATTTCAAACAAGAAGTCATTGGGGTCATTGGAATGACAGGTGATCCAAGGCATGTCTCCCCTTTTGGCGACATTTTACGTAAAATGACGGAGCTGCTCATTCAAGAGCATGAATTCTTTCAAGAAACGGAAACAGATGAACGGCAGCTTGAAGCCTTTGTATTCGACTGGCTTCATCTGCCAGAGACAGCGGTTGGTATGACCGAGAAGGCGCAGCGGCTTGGCTTTGATGTCAACAAGCAGCGTGTCGCTATTCTCATTGATTGTCAAGACGAATCGTTTATGAAGCAGGATCAATACAAACTGATGAAGGACAAATTGCAACTCACCAATCAGGAGATCATTGTGCGCTGGGGGCATGCACGTTTTTTGCTCATGCTACAAGCCACACCAGATGGTCGAGAAACATGGCACAAGCGCTTGTTCCATATTCATGCTGCGCTCACAGCGCTGTCACCATCGAGGATTTTAATGGGGGCAGGAAAACCAGCAGCTTCTCATGTCATGAAGCAGTCCTTTCATCAAGCTTTTCGCGCTTTAAAATTGGCACATGCTGAAACACCCATTGTGTTTGATGAAGATTTGACGCTTGAACTTTTTATGGAGGAAATCAGTCAGGAAACAAAAGATACGTTTCTTGATCGAACGATTGCGTCCCTTTTCCCCTATCCTGAACTAGTGAAAACATTGCGGGTACTCATCGCTTCGGATTACTCATTGAAACATACAGCAGAAGCTATGCATGTCCATATTAATACACTTCATTACAGATTAAAACGGATTCAGGATTTAACGACACTTGATCCAAAGCGCATGCAAGATGCGATGCTTTTTTATTTGGCCTTGCTGCTTTTAGATCATGATACAAAAAATACGATAAAACAGCCTGATATTTTGTAGAATCGTCTATAGTCATGTGACGGTTCTTTTTTTATACTTGTAGAAAAGAGACGTTAAATGAGCGGGAGTGATTGCATATGCTAGATTCAGAATTTTCAAATCAATTAAAAGAGATTGTCGGTGCGTCCAATGTCCAAGACAGCAAGGCGGATCGTCTTGCCTACTCTTATGATGCGACACCAAATTTTCAACAGATGCCAGATGCCATCGTGACACCTCGCACGGCAGAAGAAGTGCAGCAAATTGTGAAACTGTGCGCCTCTTACAAGGTGCCGATCGTCCCAAGAGGCTCAGGGACGAATCTGTGCGCAGGAACATGCCCTACTCAGGGCGGATTGGTGATTCTCTTTACTAGAATGAATCAATTATTAGAAATAGACGAAGAAAATTTAACCGCAACGGTGCAGCCTGGCTTAATTACGCAGGAGTTGATTCATCAAGTAGAGGAAAAAGGTCTCTTCTACCCGCCTGATCCAAGCTCTATGAAAATTTCCACATTAGGCGGCAATATTAACGAAAATTCAGGGGGACTGCGGGGGTTAAAGTATGGAGTGACAAGAGATTATGTCCTTGGGCTTGAAGTGGTTTTGCCAAATGGTGACATCATCAAAACAGGCGGAAAGCTTGCAAAAGATGTCGCTGGCTATGATATGACTCGATTGTTCGTTGGTTCAGAAGGAACACTCGGGATTGTCACAGAAGCGGTGCTAAAGCTCCTGCCGCTTCCAGAAACGAAACAAACAATGCTTTGTTTATACGAAAGCCTTGAAGAAGCTGCGACTTCTGTATCGGCCATCATTGCTGAGCGTATCATTCCTGCTACATTAGAATTTATGGATCAGCCGACCCTTGAAGTCGTTGAAGATTTTGCAAACATCGGCCTGCCTACTGACGTTCAAGCTGTGTTATTAATTGAACAGGACGGCAACCCTGAAGCTGTTTCTCGTGATATCCAAAAAATCGCAGAAGTCTGTGAGCAGCACGGGGCTAAAAGCGTCAAGATTGCACATTCAGAAGAAGAGGCAAGTGCGCTCTTAACAGCGAGACGCTCTGCTTTATCTGCCCTCGCTCGATTAAGTCCTACAACGATTTTAGAAGATGCTACCGTTCCCCGGTCTGAAATTGCCAATATGGTTCGTGCAATCGAAGACATTGCACGAAAGTACGAGGTGAACATTTGTACGTTTGGTCATGCAGGTGATGGCAACTTACACCCCACTTGTGCGACAGATGCAAGAAATGAAGAAGAAATGAAACGTGTAGAAGCTGCCTTTCAGGCCATTTTTGAAAAAGCCGTTGCACTTGGCGGCACCATTACAGGCGAACATGGCGTGGGTCTCATGAAAGCGCCCTATTTGGAGCTGAAGGTCAAAAAAGAAGGAATCGCTGCCATGAAGGCGATTAAACAGGCACTTGACCCAGCAAATATCATGAACCCAGATAAAGTGTTTGGAAAAGCCTCAAGAAAGCGAGTGGTGGTCTCATGAGTTCTTCTTCTAAGCAAAAAGAGATCCAGCAGCAGTTTCAGGAGCAAATGGATGAAAAGGAGCTGCTTAATTGCATGCGCTGCGGATTCTGCCTCCCTTCCTGCCCTACCTATATTGAATCTGGACAACAAGAAACGCACTCTCCTCGGGGTCGAATTGCGTTAATGAAAGCTGTAAGAGATGGCGTCATTGAGCCAGATGAAGATGTTGAACATTCCCTTAATCTTTGTCTTGGCTGCCGTGCATGTGAACCAGTCTGCCCTTCTGGCGTCAAGTATGGACAGTTACTAGAAGATGCCAGAGACATTATTCAACAACATAAAAAACAATCATTTCCTGTCAAATTGATGAGACGTGTTGTGTTTAAAGGTCTCTTTCCTTCACAAAGTCGTATGCGACAAGTTGCTAGTTTTCTTCGATTTTATCAAACATCTGGTCTGCAAACAGCCGCCAGGAAGACGCGCATACTGAAGGTGCTTCCCTCCCATTTACAGTTGATGGAACAGGCACTTCCAAAGGTACCGCCTCAAAAGAAAAAACGTTTGAATGAATATAAAGCCATTGGTCAGGCAAAAAAACGGGTGGCGTTTTTTACTGGCTGTTTAATGGATACAGTTTTCTCAAACACAAACAAAGCGACCATTCATCTCTTGCAGCTGGCAGGCTGCGATGTGATCGTTCCTCCTATACAAACGTGCTGCGGCGCGCTTCATGGTCATAGCGGAGAAAAAGACCAAGCAAAACAGTTAGCCAAGCGGAATATTGAAGCATTCGAGGAAACAGATGCCGATGCGATTGTCATGAACGCCGGCGGCTGCGGCGCCTTTTTAAGTGATTACGGTCATTTGCTTCAGGATGACCCAGATTTTCAAAAACGAAGTAAAGCCTTCTCACAGAAAATAACCGATATATCAAGCATCCTTGTGGAGCTCGAGTTTCACCGCCGCGTGCCACTGGTTTTGCCAGCGCAAGTGATCACCTATCAAGACTCCTGTCATTTACGAAATGGGATGAATGTACAACAGGCGCCGAGGGTGCTCATGAAAGCCATTCAAGGGGTAACTTTTAAAGAAATGAAAGATGCCGGCCGCTGCTGCGGATCTGCAGGAATCTACAATATCTTGCAGCCAGACATGTCGATGCAAATTTTAGATCATAAAATGACGGAAGCGAGCAACACAGCTGCAGCTGCCATTGTGACGTCGAATCCAGGCTGTCAATTACAAATGGCAGCAGGCGTCAAAAAGGCAGGACATATTTCTAGCATGAGAGCGATTCATCTGGCTGACTTTTTATTAGAAGCCGTTCAATATGGAAAAAAAGCGTCCAGCTCATGAAGCTGAACGCTTTTTTTATGCATATCTTCAGACGATTGGTTGGATAATAGAGGAAAATCGCGGAAGGAGATGGTTCAAGTGCTGAAGAAAAACAAATCAAAACAGAAAGACCCGAATTCAGTATTTGAGGCACTATCGCGTTCCTCTGATTTTATCAATGAATTATCAAGTTCCGGAGGTTTCCTTTATAGAATTTCTTTTTTTCGTCCTTTAATTAATGGCAATCTCCTTCATGAACAAATCTTGCCTTTTATTCAGCAATTGCATCTGACACCCACCCTTGAAGAGCTGAAAGAACACATCCCAATCGAACAAGCTGTGATTACGAGGGACCTTCAAAAAGTGGAAGAAGCTCTTCATCGAGGCAGTATTGCTGTTCGAATTGAGACAGACTGGGGCAAAGCGCTCCTTTTGCCGATTGAAGAAAAGAAAGGCAGACAAGTGAGCCAACCTGAGATTGAATTCGGAATCATTAGTGCGCAGGAAGCCTTTGTGGAAGGGCTGGATACAAACTTAAACTTGCTCAGACGCAGGCTGCCCACTCCTGACCTTAAAGTAGTTGAACACACAGTGGGTACCCTTTCTCAAACGAAAGTAGCCGTTGTATACATAGAGAATATCGCCAACCCGCAGAACATTGAAACCGTTCTTCAGCGGATTCAAGATGTTGACTATGACCAAATTCTAGATTCTAATTATCTTGCGCAAATGCTTTATGATGTGTCCAATACAATCTTTCCATTGTTTTTAAATACAGAACGGCCAGACAGGGTTTCCTCAGGTCTAACGGAAGGAAAAATAGCCATTATGGTTGACGGTTCGCCTCATACCCTGCTTGCACCTACAATTTTACTCGAGTATTTTTCTACAATGGAAGACTATAACATGTCTTGGATCGCAGCATCCTCCTTTCGGCTGTTACGCATTTTTGCTGTGATTTTTTCTATTTTTGCAACCCCTTTGTATGTAGCTGTTTTAACGTTTCACTATGAACTGATTCCTAAAGACTTATTAGAGACGATAGTCGCATCACGCTATCTCGTGCCCTTTCCGCCTATTATTGAAGCTTTATTTTTAGAGATATCGATTGAGCTACTTAGGGAAGCCGGTTCTCGCCTTCCTGCAAAAGTCGGACAGACGCTCGGGATTGTTGGAGGTATTGTGATCGGACAGGCTGCGGTTGCAGCGGGATTAACAAGTAATATCCTGCTCATTATAGTCGCATTATCAGCTCTTGCCTCTTTTGTCACTCCTATATATAAAATGGGGTCGGCCATTCGCCTCTTACGTTTCCCATTCCTTTTGGCTGCACAAGTGTGGGGAGCGCTAGGGATTTCGCTAATGGGGGCTTTTCTTCTTACACATTTAATGAAATTAACGTCTATAGGACAACCTTACTTAGAGCCAATCTTTCCACTTCGATTGGCCGATTTAAAAGGTAGTTTGATTCGTCCCCAGCTCCGCTTTTTGAAAAAGCGTCCAGAAAATTTACGCCCGCAAAATGAAACGATACACCGCCAAAAGCCAAAGCAAGGCCGTAAGGGGAAAAATGATTTTTATGAATAAGGAAGTGAAGGCATGAGCTCTTCTTCTGTGAAAGAAAAATTTCAAGTGTCCCCTTTTTTTGTGTTTTTTCTGATCAATGCCAATCAAGTAGGTGTTGGTATTTTAAATTTCCAGACGAATCTTGTCCGGACGATTAATAATGATGGGTGGATCGCCATTTTAATTGCTGGTGCAAGTGTCAATTTAATGATTTTCCTTATTTACTTTTTGTTTAAAAAAGCACCTACTGACGAATTTAGTGACATTACGCAATCTGTGTTTGGTAAATGGCTCGGACAATTCATCAACATTCTCTACATTTTGTATTTTTCTTCATTGTCTTTGATTGTGCTTGTTCATTATATGGATGTGATCCATGTTTGGCTGTTTAAAGAAATTCCTGGTCTTTTATTTGCATCAGTGCTGCTCATCCTCGTCTATTACATTCACACAGGCGGATTTAGAACAATCGCTGGTTGGGCATTCTTTAGCATTGTCCTAACGTACTGGATGACCTTTATCTGTTTTTATGTCATGAAATATAGTCACATCCGCTTTATGTTCCCAATGTTTGATCATTCATTTTCACAACTCATGATGGGGGTCAAAGATGCCTCTTTATCCATGTTTGGTTTTGGAACATTGCTTGTCTATTATCCCTTTATTAAAAAAGCACAAACGTCGCAAAAATTTGCACATATGGGAGTGTTGCTAACGACATGCCTGAATTTGCTTGTATTTCTCGTCTCTATAGCGTACTACTCAAGTGCTCAGCTCGAACTAACGAAATGGCCAACATTGACATTAACCAGCATTGTCAAACTTCCGTTTATCCAGCGCTTTGAATTTATTGAAGTGTCGCTATGGCTTTTGCTTATCGTTCCAAATATCGCTATTCCATTATGGGCAGCCAGCAGAATGGCAAAACAAGTGTTTCACACGAGCCAGCGCACCACGTTAATAGTTCTCAGCCTTCTCATTCTCGTCATGTTTTCATTTTTTATTAGAGCTACCTCATTTGAGACATTTAATAAATGGGTGGAATATAGCGGATACATCCTCATCTATGGATTGATTGCATGTATGATCATTGGGCTGCTGCTGAAAAAAAGGTGGGTGAAAAAACGAGCATGAAACATTCTATTCTGATATGTCTCATGTTATTGAGTCTTTTCTTAACGAGCTGTGCACAGCCTCGTCTCTTAGATGAATTAAGTATCTCGCAGGCGGCGGGATTTGACTTATTGGAAGATGGAGAAATGAAGGGCTTCTTTGTTTTCCCTGTTTTTAAAAGCGAAGAACAAGGAAGCTATCAAATTGTAAGTGCTAAGTCAAATACCATTAGTAATATTCAGTTTCTTGTTTCGGAAAAATCGCCTTTCCCCGTTGTCATGGGACAAGTACTCGTGATTTTAATAAGTGAAAAGCTGGCGAAAGAAGTGGGTATGATTGATTTGATGAATTACATCTATCGTGATCCGATCATTGGGTCTCGTCAAGTATTTGCCATAGTAGACGGAGAAGTTGAAGATTTATTGCATACAAAAATGAATCAAACCAACTTAAATATCGGTGTATATCTTTCAGATTTACTGGCTCAAAACATGCGAAACGGCAATCAACCTGTGACCAATCAGCATATTTTTATGAATCAGATGATGGCAAAAGGCGTGGATGCCTACCTCCCTTACATTAAAAATACAAGCAACTCTATTAAAGTGTCAGGTGTCGCTCTTTTTGATCAAGAAAAAATGGTTGGGCATATTCCAGGGGAAGATACATTTACGTTTAAAGCGATGATTGAAAATCATAAAAATGGGATTTATGAGTTTCGATTTAATGACAAAAAGAAAACCCATGTTGTTATTGAAAATATCAAATCACATGTGTCTTATCACATTAAACCAACTGAAAACCTTTCAAAAAAGCCTCATATCACCATTGATATCAAGCTGAAAGGTGAGTTAAAAGAATTCATGAAATCAAAAAAAATCGATACGCCTTCTATCTTGCAGCATGTTGAAAAAGAAGTGGAGAAGCGTGTGGCCCAGCAAGGAAGAGACCTTGTTCAATCCTTTAAAAAGCAAAAAATTGATCCACTTGGACTTGGTTTGAGATATCGCTCTAAAGATAAAGCCATGACACCGGAGAAATGGCAAAAACTCTACCCAGATGCAGATGTTCAAGTGAATTGTCATATGAACATTGTTCAAACGGGTGTCAGCCAATAAAAAAGACTGTATGAAAAGGTTCTCCCTTCTCGTACAGTCTTTTTTAATCTTCATCTTTTACGTCCGGGTCCTCAGGGATTGGTTCATTTAAGATGTCTTGAATGAGCTCTTTATATTGTTCTAGCTGTTTCATATGGGTTTGAAACTGCCCTTGATAAATGAGATACGATTCCCCGTCAAATACGTAACGAATCTTTTTTTGCTGGATTAATTTTTCAACATATGCTTCTGATACTTCTAAGTATTCAGCTGTTTCTCCAATTGTTAAATACATGCATGTGCACCACCGTTCGTTTCATCTTACAAATTATATCACGAGCTGGTGAAAAAACAGATATCGCTTGTTCATGTTTTTTTCATCTTTTCTTCACTGATTCGTCAACTCGCTTTTGTACAGTATTCATACACCCACTCAAACACTAGGAGATGATGATCCTTCGCATGACAAAGAAAAATATTCGGACCTATGCCACATTTTTAACTGTAGGCGCAAGCAATACGATGATTGACTTTCTGTTCTTCTTTTTTTTCACTGCTTGCTTTGTTCCCTCTTTTCTTGCACAGTGCCTGTCCTATACAGCAGGAATGCTGAACAGTTATGTTTGGAATCGAAAATGGACGTTCCAAGTAAAAAAGAAAGCGGACAGGTGGGAATGGATCAAGTGGGCCACAGTCAACGGCGTCGCGTGTCTCCTCACCTATGTTGTCTTATATGTCATGCAGCAAGCAGGCTTCTCATTGTTCATTAGTAAAGCGATTGGTACCCTTCTTGGCATGATGATCACTTTTACTGGAAGCCGCATATGGGTGTTTCCATCAGAAAACAAACGATCAGAAATGGAGCGATGATTCAATGAACATTAAAAAAGCCGTTATACCAGCAGCCGGATTAGGCACACGTTTTTTACCCGCAACGAAAGCACAGCCAAAGGAAATGCTGCCGATTATCGACAAACCCGCCATTCAATACATAGTTGAGGAGGCTGTTCAATCAGGCATTGAAGATATACTGATTATCACAGGAAGAAATAAAAAATCGATTGAAGATCACTTTGACCGTTCGATTGAGCTAGAACACACGTTGCTTGAAAAAGGAAAAAAAGAACAGCTGGCTGAAATCAAACATATTGCGGATATGGCCAATATTCATTATATTCGTCAAAAGGAGCCCTTAGGTCTTGGACATGCGGTATTATGTGCACGTCATTTTACTGGCAATGATCCTTTTGCGGTCCTTTTAGGTGATGATGTCATGGTGTCAGAAAGACCTGCACTCTCTCAGCTCATGGAAGTCTTTGAAGACAAACAAAGAGAGGTCATTGGCGTCCAGCAAGTGGATCGTCTAGATGTCAGTAAGTATGGTATGATAAGACCAGCTAGAGTAGACGGTCAAGTGTTTGAAGTCACAGACTTAGTGGAAAAGCCAGCTATTCATGAAGCTCCTTCCGATTTAGCCGTGATGGGCAGGTATCTGTTAACACCATCGATTTTTCCTATTCTACAAGGAATCGAGAGAGGTGCTGGGAACGAAATCCAGCTGACAGATGCCCTGAAAATCATTGCACATGAATCACCCATTTATGCAAAACAATTAGATGGGATGAGATTTGACGTTGGTGATAAGCTGGGCTCATTTAAGGCAGCGGCTGAAATTGGATTAATGCGTCATGATATGCGGCCAGCCATGCTAGCATATATGCAAAGCATACTCATGAGAGAAGCAAAACAAGCATAGGCTCTTATAAGGATGCTTGAAGAAAATTCGTATTTAAAGGCAGAGTGAAATGAATGGGAACCTTGTTTAATGAAATTTTAACCTGGCTGACAAGCCTTGGTTACGCAGGTGTTGCACTTGGACTGATGATTGAAATTATTCCGAGTGAAATTGTACTTGCCTACGGCGGATATATGGTGTCAACAGGAAGCATTGGATTTGTTGGAGCCGTCATCGCTGGGGTTATTGGAGGAACACTTGCCCAGTGCTTTATTTACTGGATCGGCCTTTACGGCGGAAGACCTTTTTTAACAAAGTATGGGAAGTATTTATTCATCCATGAGCATCATATTGCCACGGCAGAACGCTGGTTTGACCGATATGGAACTGGTGTCGTATTTACAGCTCGTTTTATCCCAGTCGTGCGCCACGCGATCTCGATTCCAGCTGGTATTGCAAAGATGCCATTTCTCAAATTTGTTCTTTTGACCGGATTAGCCGCCATCCCTTGGTCCATTCTATTTATTTATCTTGGAATGCAGCTTGGGACAAAATGGGACCACATTCAAAGTGTCGCTCACACGTATACAACACCAATTATGGTCATTGCCATCGTTCTGATCGTACTGTATTTCGTTTTGAAAAAAATTCGCACAAATCGAAAACGGACAATCTAACAAAAACGCCTTTCACTCGTCATGTGAAAGGCGTTTTTTCTATGCGTGCGTCGATTGTTTTTTCATATATTGAGATAATTCCATAATCATTGCACCCATTCTTTCAAGTGAAGGGGCTAGAATGCGGCTTATCCCCTCTTCTTTTAAAGCTTCAGCTGTGACTTTTCCAACAGCTACAGCTAATACATGCTGCTCGAATAGATGTTGCAGTTCTTCTTTTTTGTCCCATTCTTCTGCTAGTTTGAAAAAGGCATGAACCTGAACAGCGGTTGTAAAACAAACGGCATGGACCTTCCCTTCTTTCATTTCTTGAAGCAAAGTGTCCGCCGCCTCTGGTTCAGGGGGCGTGTGCTGATATGGCATGAGCTGCAAAACGTCTGCTCCCTTGTGATGTAAAAAATCAATGAGAGCTGGTGCATTTTCGCCGTGAAGCTGCACCATGACCCGTTTACTTTGAAGTTCTTTGTCTTCTAACTTTGAAATGAGGTCACGAACGGTTCCATCTTCATCAGAAACATCTGGCTGAATGCCGTGTTTTTTTAGAGCCGCAAACGTTTTGTATCCTCTTGAAGCGATATGGGCACTTGATAAAATGTTCATAAAAGCTTCTCCAAGCTGCAGCTCTTCTGCACTTTCAATTAATGTGTCTGTGCCGATACCCGTTGTTAAAATGACCCAGTCAGCTCCCTTCTTTACAAAGGTTTCTATGCCTGGCTTCAATTCCTCTTTGGCTAAAAATACAGTGCCCTGAAGAGAACGAATAACAGCTTGTCCTCCTTGCTTTTCAACAAGTGTACGCATTTCTTCTGTTTTTCTTGTTCCGCATATGGCAATGGTCTTTCCAGCTAAGCCTTTACTCATTCTCATCCCTCTTTTTCTATCACATGTATGATGTATTGTATTAAATATAGATTTATTTGGAAGACGTTGCAAGTGTCTACTAAAAAAGAGCTTGACGTTTCTATCGAATTCGAGTATCTTTTGTAAGTGCAAATTGTAGGAGGTCATTATGGAAAAACAGAATGTTCAAGCAATTCGATTATCAATCGCAGACCCAACACCACTTGGTTTGTTTGGTTTAGCAATGGTGACGCTTGTTGCGTCTTCACAAAAACTAGGAATCACAGATGGCACATCCCTTATTTTACCTTGGGCTATCTTCCTTGGAGGAATCGCGCAGCTGATTGCGTCCATACAAGATTCAAAGCATCATAATATTTTTGGAGCCACTGCCTTCGGCGCATTCGGTCTTTTTTGGATGGGCGTTGGAACCACTTGGCTCATTCAAGCGGGCGTTTTTGGGAAAACGCTTGCGGGAGCTGCGGACCCAAAACAACTAGGTTTTGCTTTTATTGGTTATTTGATTTTCAGCTTATTTATGACGATCGGTGCAATGGAAACACATAAAGTATTGTTTTTGATTTTCGTCTTTATTGATTTCTTATTCATTGGCCTGTCCCTAAGCTCGTTTGGTGTGATGTACGATGTGACTCATACGATGGCTGGTATTGCAGAATTGATTATTTCTCTTCTTTCATTTTATGGTTCTGCAGCTGTTGTGCTGAATACACATTTTGGTCGTACAGTACTGCCAGTTGGACAACCATTTCGCGTGTTTACTAAAGCATAAATAAAAAAGAACTGCTCTTGGCAGTTCTTTTTTTATTCTTATTTTTCTTGTTCCTCTTGAAATATCTCTGCAATGATTTCATAAGAACGCATTCTTTCTTGATGGTCAAACATATCAGAATTAATCATGACTTCATCTGCTTGAGTCGCCTCAATAAAGGCTTCTAACTCTTTTTTCACCTTTTGTTTATCCCCGATCATCGTCGAACTTAATTGTTCGTCCACCATCGCCTTCTCATATGGACTCCATAGCCCATCCATACTTTCAACAGGGGCTTTGAGTTTTCCTGGTGTATTGCGAATGAGGCTCAAGAAGCGCTGATAATGAGACGTCGCCAAATATTCAGCCCGCTCTGTTTGATCAGCAGCAAAAACCGTCACACCAACCATCGCATAAGGTTCTTTTAACACATCTGAAGGTTGAAATGACTGTCTGTATAATTCTAAAGCAGGAATGGTATTTTTAGGGGAGAAATGTGCCGCAAAGGCAAATGGCAGTCCCAGTTCTCCTGCAAGCCTTGCACTAAAACCACTTGAACCAAGAAGCCAAATCGGGATATCCAATCCTTCTCCCGGAACGGCTCTTACATGTTTTTTGACCTGACCAGTCGGTTTGAAATATTGCCGAAGTTCTTCAAGCTGCTCAGGGAAATCCTCCCCATTATGAAGATTACGTCTAAGTGCCCTTGCCGTTAACTGATCTGTTCCTGGTGCCCTGCCAAGACCTAAATCAATTCTCCCTGGATACAAAGTCTCCAGTGTTCCAAATTGTTCTGCAATGACGAGTGAAGAATGGTTTGGAAGCATAATCCCTCCAGAACCAACCCGGATCTTTTCAGTCCCTCCAGCAATATGTCCAATCAAGACGGATGTTGCTGAACTCGCAACCCCTTCCATATTATGATGCTCCGCAAGCCAATATCTATGGTAGCCCCACTTCTCAGCTTTTTTTGCTAAATCCATACTATGTTCAAATGACGCTTTGATTGTGCCACCTTCTGTTACAGAGGATAAATTTAACACGGAATATGCTGCACGTTGTAAAACTGATTGACTCATACATGATGCCCCATTTCTTTCAAAAATCATACTAGTTTCATTCTTTCAACACCATAACATAAAACGATTTAACTTTTAAATGATTTGATTCGATGATTTTCGAAATGATGAATTTTCTAGGTTTTACTTCCGATTTAAAAATTCGTACATAGAATGAAATATCAATTTTAGGAGATGGGCAATTTGTACAATCAATTCGATCACAAATGTCCCTTTTGCGGTAGATATCATGAGCAGCCTCATTACAAAAGATCACGTCATGACCGTCCTCAAAGAAGAGACTGTCCTTTTATTAAACAAGAACATTCAAAACAAAACAGACCTCAAGGGGATCCGTCTTGTGCAAAAGGAGAAAAACAATCAAAAATAATTCAAAGGGTTGGACGAAGAGGCCCAGCAGGTCCGGTTGGGCCTACCGGACCAACCGGACCTGCTGGCGGATTAACCGGTGTCCTCCCTTTTAACCCCTCACAATCACAAGATTACGAGGCTGGTCAAGTTGTCACGTATAATGGCAGTACTTATATTGCTAAGGTAGATGCTCCCTCAGGAATACCTGGACTTTCCCCCGACTATACCCTTTTGGCGGCTTCTGGGGAAACTGGCCCAACTGGCCCTACAGGGGTAGGATTAAGTGGTATTGAAACATATGATCCAGAAAGAGCATCAATGTATTCAGTCGGTCAAGTGGTCACTTATGAAGGTGGTACGTATATTGTGAACTCTGCTCCACCTTTAGGTACGCCAGATACGTCCCCGGATTATACGCTTTTGGCAGCACCTGGTGCTCCAGGTTCTACTGGAGTAACGGGCAGCACTGGAGCTACAGGAATTACTGGTGCAACTGGTATCACAGGTGCAACCGGTCCGACTGGCGCCACTGGTATCACGGGGGCAACTGGTTCAACCGGACCTACTGGGGCCACTGGCATCACGGGTGCAACTGGATCTACTGGGGCCACGGGTATCACAGGTTCAACTGGACCTACTGGTGCTACAGGAATTACAGGTTCAACTGGATCTACTGGGGCCACGGGTATCACAGGTTCAACCGGTGCAACTGGATCTACTGGGGCCACGGGTATCACAGGTTCAACCGGACCTACTGGTG
>Ga0209295_1000222_pt1 | contig 44323 bp, 32 predicted proteins | sample Porto_5metaG_FD_187428 | JGI IMG/M metagenome (GOLD analysis project Ga0209295, IMG submission 187428) | Marine algal microbial communities from Porto, Portugal - Porto_5 metaG (SPAdes) (version 2) | ecosystem: Host-associated > Algae > Red algae > Unclassified | place: Portugal: Porto... | reverse complement strand
AGTCAATGGTGGTTATAGCCGGGGGGTACCACCTCTTCCCATTCCGAACAGAGAAGTTAAGCCCCTGAGCGCCGATGGTACTGCATACGTGGGAGAGTAGGTCGCCGCCAACTTAATATTTTTTCCGAAAGGAAAATTAAAAGCGCATCATATGATGCGCTTTTTTTGTTTTACTACTATTATCATGGAAGACTTAAAGGTATTATACGAGGACAACCATCTTATTGCGGTATTCAAACCTGCAGGATGGTTGGTTCAAGGCGATATTACTGGCGATTTGCCACTTGTTGATATAGTTAAAGAATATGTGAAAATCCGTTACAAGAAACCGGGGGATGTGTTTTTAGGTGTCATACATCGTATTGATAGACCGGTGAGTGGTGTGGTCATTTTTGCACGTACTAGCAAAGGACTTTCACGTATGAATGACCTTTTTCGAGAACGTGAAGTCAAAAAAAAATACTGGGCAATTACGAATACTCGACCAAAAGACTTTTCCGGTACGCTCACGCATTGGATTGAAAAAGACGAAGAACGAAATATGGCGAGAGCCTCCAATTCCAAAAAAAGCAGTAAAGCCAAACAGGGTTCACTAAGCTACCACCTCAATGCTTCCATTGATAATCATCACCTCATCGCAGTAGAACTACACACAGGCAGACCACACCAGATTCGAGTACAGTTATCGAAAATTGGAATGCCTATTCGTGGAGACGTCAAATATGGTTCTAATAAGGTTAATGAAGACGAGGGTAGAATTCACCTGCACGCATATTCGATAGAATTTGAACACCCTATAAAGCGAGTGCCGATAAAAATCGTCATTCCGCCGCCCAATGAACAAGTATGGAACAAATTTAAAGACCACACTAAGGATTTTCTGATGATATGAAGCAGCAGAAACTCATCGAGGGCATTGATTATTATATAAACGAAGCCGGATTATACGTTTTTACAGAAAAATATCTTCGTGAAAGAGGATATTGCTGTGAAAATGGCTGCAAACATTGCCCTTACGGTTTCAAAAAAACTATTTTAACTACGAAATCTCCGTAAATCACTCTGTCTAAACGTCCATTCGGGCGTTTGCAAACTACCTTCAAAATCTACTGGATACCAAGGACTTAAGTCACGATCATTTGGATTTTTGAGAATGTGCATATCCTGTGCAGGCATATAACTTTGTGCTAATATAAATAATTTCTCACCATTTTCGTTCACTGCCATATCTACTATAATCACGGCATGACCTGGAAAACCGCCGTGAATAAAAACGTTTCCAATTTGCATATCATTCATCGGAATTTGCTGCATTTCTTTTGATAGCGAGTATGTACCGGCATAATTAAAAATAGAACGCATATAATGCTTAAAATTTTTGTAGGAATTATCGTTTGTATTTGTCTTAGACGAAAATGAAACTTCATTACCCGAAACAATCGGTTTTTTACCATATCGCCAATCCTCAAAACTCACCTTATCGCCACTCGTATAGTTGAAATGTATTTGTTCAAATTCTTGTAAACCAAAATGATACTCTGCTTTGAGTCGCATAACGGCGTCAGCGCATTGCTGAAGGTCGCGTGTACCTGTATCAATGTTGATGACTGCGGTGTGCGCGTCTTGCTTGTATTTCTTTGCGCCATTATGTAGCATAACTTTTGTACCTTCGGGTTTTAGAGGAAGATGTCTAAGCCAATCTGAGAAAGAGTTTTTGGCTACTTTCGTGCGTTCATAACTCGCCGGAGTAGGAATACGATTGACCAGTGCATTTTTAGGAGAAAACTCGGATAGCCAGCTGTATACATTATGCGTACTTTTATCCGAAACGGACTTTACAGAACGTTTTGAGGGTAGGGGAGAAGTGGCAACGAAAGTCGAGCTTTGACTCAAATTATCGCTATTTTCTTGCGTAGCAACATCGCACGACACGATTGAAATTAGCAAGAAAGTAAATGCGATAAGGATATTAAATTTCAGTAAATTCATATATACAAACGTAGTACAGACATTTTTGTCTATGGTTAGTGAAAGAAAGAAAATAATAACGACTTCAGACGGGTAAATTATTTTTCCTTTTCACTTAGAAAATACAGACAGGAATGTCCGTTACGTTTATACATAAAAAAACATGCCATGTTTTTTGTACTATCTAAAACATTATTTTTTCTACTGACTCCTATCAACTGGATAGTAGGACTTTTATTATACGCCTTCTTCGGAAAGCATGAAAGACGTACACGTCGTGCCTTCAAATGGGGGCTTGTGCTGCTTGTTGTTTTATCCAACCCGTTTTTGAGCAACACTGCATTCAAATGGTGGGAACAAGAGGCGGTTCCTATTAGTCAACTGGATGGGGTATACGATATAGCGATTGTTTTGGGCGGATTTTCGGACATACAAGAATATCCGCGTGACCGCCTTCATCTGAGCGAAGCCGCTGACCGCCTGACCAATGCACTCGAACTTTACAAAACCGGAAAAGTCCGTAAGATCCTCGTCACGAGTGGTTCGGCAATGGTCGTAGGGGAGAAAATAAGTGAAGGGAAAATTGCCGGAGAGTTTTTAGCAAGAATCGGCATTCCTGAATCCGACGTCATCATTGAACCTAACTCGCGCAATACGCACGAAAACGCACTTTTTACTGCCCAAATTCTACGCGAAAAATACCCCGATGCACGCTGTTTGCTGATTACTTCAGCTTTTCATTTTCCGCGTGCAGGGCGTACTTTTACAAAAGCAGGCGTTGACTTTACTGCTTTTCCTACCGATATACTTTCTGACCCTATGAAATGGACGCCACAAAAATTGATTTTGCCGAGCGTACACAGCCTGAGTGCATGGCAAATTTTAATCAAAGAATGGGTCGGCTTGGCAGCTTATAAAATACTTGGATATGCTTAGGAGTAAAGAGTTTAAGAGTTAGAGAGTTCAAGAGTAGACCTGACTAATTAAACTTTTTTACTCTTTAACTCTCCAACTCTTCACTCCCTACAAGTGCTATCAAACATCCGTTCAATATCTACTACATAAAGTTGGTCAATATAAGTGCCGCTTGAACTGCCGCGAATGAAATTTTGATAGAGCAATGCCTTCTTGAACTGCTTGCAAGCCAGCGAGTTATCACCTTGTTTTTTATAAACAATGCCTTTGTGGTAATAGGCTTCGGGGCATTTCTCCCACTTGCGAATGATGGTATCGAAATCCTTCATTGCACCGTCAAAATCTCCAATATTATACTTAGCTATCCCGTTGTACATGAACGTGTATAAATCCACACCGTCTTCGCCAAATTTCTTAATGTAAGCATCAAAAGTGCTAATGGATTTTTCGTAATTCCCCATCTCTTTGTAGGTGATGCCCAAGCGTTCGTAGGCACTGCCGGGAATGACAATATCAACGTGATTATTATGCCGAATTGCCGTCTGGAAAAGCTCAATCGCTCCCTCATAATCTGCCAGATTGACCAACTTGATAGAGCCTACATAATTGGAGTACATATACGGATTTAGCTCGGCGGCACGTTCCATTAGAGGCATGCCTTCGATATAATTATTTTCACGAACCAGCTGCAAACCCTTACGATAATACGGAAAAGCCTCGTCAGGATATTCGACGATAAGACTATCCAAAAACGCCCACCAATCAGGCGTAGAATAACCGACTTGATTTAATCTTTCTTGCACAAAATCGCTATCATATTCAGCTTGTTTTTGGCAAGAACAAATTGAAAAGATAGACAGAATTAAAATTCCATATGCGGTAATTGATTTAATCATAAAACGACTTTTATTTGACCATTTGTTATTCGGAAATTTATACTCACTTTAGCATCGAAACTATTGCTGTCGTATTCATAAGGAATCCATTGATTGAGGGATTTAGTAAGGTCAATTAATTGCTTGCCGATGTCCTCATGAAAATTCTGCGGCTTATAATTTTTGTCCATTCCTGTCAACTCAAATTCTCCGGTTTGGGCTTCACAGTTAATGATGAATTGTAGAATAATAAAACCATTTTCGCACACTACATTTTTAGTGATATTATAATTATCATAAAAATGATTTTTAATAGCCGTATCGCCGCCTTTATGCAAGTTGCCTATACCTCCGATATTGGGCGTATTATACATGCCGCATAGCTGAAAAGGTTTGTTTTTCAATAAGCTATCAAAGTCAGCGAGTTCATTTTTTTTCTTATAAATAAGGTCGTGCTTTCCTGTTTCATTCCATACGGAAAGATGAAGTTTATCGTTTTTTGCTTCAATAATTTGTACGGCTCGTCCGGCAGATTTGTCGCAATCTACGGCGTGTCCTGTTTGGTATAAAAACGCATAGTCAGCATATTTTTCGATATTCCAACAACGAATTTCTGTCATTTTGTTTTCGGAAAATGTGAATATTTTTTCACGGTCAAAATGTAGTTCGTGTCCTTCACTTTTCCACGAAGTATTTTGTAAAAAAGCGCGTAGTTCGCCTTCGTCTTTTTCTATTGGTGCATCATTCACTCGCCTGAATAAATACTTGTAAATGCTTCTTGTTAGCAAGGTGTTTTTATCGCAGTTAATGACATCGCAGTGCATAGTATCTATCGTAAGTGTGCTTTGGTTTAATGCCCAATTGTATTGTTTGGCGTCTTTGCCAAATCTTTTGGCGGTCACTGTACCATCAGGGCGATATTCATTGAGAACAGGCAGCGGAAAAACAGGCGTAAACTCGGTATATACGCCCATCCACAGACCATGTAATTGACTTTCGTGATAAGGCATTCGACATTGGTTAAATAGGCCAAGTGCTAAAAAAAATGAAACGATTATATACCTACGATGAAAAAGCCACATAATGATGAGTTATTTATGCAAAAATAAACCATAAAATAACGTATTAAAATTTAAAGTAGAGTTTAACAAAATTGTAAGAGTATTTTAGTAGTTTTGATTGGATAAATGCGAATCTGGGTATTACTTTCCTGAAAAGATAAAGTGATGTGAATTATTTAGTGTCCGCAATTGTTAGGAGTACTATACTTTGGACATTAGCTGATTGGGTAATTGGTTAATTAGGCTAACGAAGTATAACTCAGTATTTATTAGGGTAATAAACATTTTAATAAAAAAAATAAAAAAGAGTACTAATTGATTCAAATTGATGATAATGAGTGCTTTAAATCAATTAACCAATTACCTAATTAACCGATGTCCAGAGTCCAGTAGGAGTAAATAACGGTAAAAAATAAAAACCATGAGTAGAGATGCAAGAAAGCATATTGCAGAAGATACCTTGCAAATTTTGGAGCAAGGATATTTTGTGACACCAACAAATAAAACGATAGAAATCAAAGATTTACAAACTCAATGTGAGGCGAATACAAAGGTATATAAGCCCGAAGAATCGGATGAATTGCTGCGCATACGAACCCCGAATTTATTGGATGTTTCTACGAAAATAAAGGTTACAAACCAAACGACATTGGATGCTGTACGGGATTTGATAGGGGAGGGTAATGAGGATGTATTATGTCTGAATTTCGCTTCGGCCAAAAATCCGGGCGGTGGTTTTTTGGGTGGTAGTCAGGCGCAGGAGGAGAGTCTTGCGCGGTCTACGGGCTTGTATAAAAGTCTCTTGAAAGCGGATGCTTATTATGAGACGAACAGAAATACGAAGTCTTGTTTTTATACTGATTATATGATTTATAGCCCGAATGTTCCGATTATTAAGGATGAAGAAGGTGTGAATATCGAGGTGCGTATGTCCTGCGGCATCATCACGGCACCTGCTGTGAATGCAGGTGTAGTAAAGCGCAGAGAATCACACAGAGTGTCAGAAATTGAGGCGGTTATGAAGCGCAGAATCGCAAAAGTATTGACGATTGCTTTGGCACATGAGCATCAAACGATTGTACTTGGTGCGTGGGGTTGCGGCGTGTTTCAAAATAACCCAAATGAAATGGCGAAGTATTTCCGAGAGGTAATCGAAGGAGAATTTAAAGGCGAATTTAGAACGATTGTATTTGCGATTTATGCGCGAAATGAACGATTTATTAACCCATTTTACGCTGAATTTGGCAAGAAATGAGATAAGATTTTTTAGACAAAATTATGTGGACAGCAAAGCTAACAGAAGAAAACGACGAGACGACAAAGTATCAACTTATCGAAAATGACCGATTACTAAGTTTTCGAGAAGTGATAGATTTGATGCAAAACTCCTTGTCTTTCAGGCAGTTTTATATCAATATTCTAAGAGATAGCCCCTATGATGGCTACTTTTGGGAGGTCAAACCAATTACGAAAAAGAGGCTCGACGATGTATTTGAATTTGTACTGATAAGTGGGAGCGTATTCGCGGGACTAAGTGCCGAAAAATCGTTTTTTCGGAAGTATTTTGATGTAGATAAACCTGTCGTTACTTTTCTGAATCTGAGCGGAGATGCCCAACTCATTGTACCTACAGATGTGGGAGATGATGAGATTTATTCGCATCTCGCAAAATTTATGAGGAATGCACCACAGCAACAAGTGGAGGAGTTTTGGGAAGTCGTAGCGACAGAATATGAAACACTAATCGGCGATGCGCCGCATTGGTTGAGTACCCACGGGCTTGGTGTGTATTGGCTGCATGTGCGAATTGATACGTACCCGAAATATTACCATTACGAAGCCTATATAAATGGAAACTAAAGCGGCGATTATTCCACGGTAAAGGTAAAAAGGATGGAACCGCATTGCTCGCGGCGTGCATTATTTTTGTCAAACTCAAACTCTTTAGCTTTGCTTTCGGCGAGTTCTATGATGTCGGTATTGGTGATGGTAGAGCCTGAAAGCGTGCTTTTCGCGCTCACTACTTTTCCTTGATTATTTACACAGATTTTGACTCGGACTGTGCCAGCTTCGTTACTATTTTCATCTACACTTGGTCTGTTGACTACGGAGCGTCCTGCCAAATCAATGCCTTCACCTGCTTCACCTTTACCACTTTGTCGGGTGTCAAGATTTTCCGAACTGGGGTCGCCATCACTACTGCCCTGATCGCCGGAATCGCGAGTATCACCTTGCCCAGTATTGTTTCCACTGCCCGGAAAACCAAATTTTTTCTTGGCTTCCTCCTTACGTCGTGCTTCCTCTTCGGCTTTGCGTTTGGCTTCTTCAGCTGCCTTTTGTTTGGCTTTTGCTTCGGCTTGCTTCTTCTGTTCTGCCTCGTTTTTTTTGCGTTCGGCTTTGTCTTTTTCGCGCTTTTCTTCTTCGGCTTTAGCTTTTTTTGCGGCGTCTTCTTTGGCTTTTTTATCGTCTTTTTTCACGCTTGGCGTGTCAGCATTATCATCCGTGACTGCTTCTTTTTTTACAATAGGTTTAGGAGTTTCTTTAGGTCGTGGCGTGGGTGGTGTTGGTTGTTTCGAGGCAGTAGAAGCATCGGTAATCGGCTCGGAAGGTGCAGAAGGTTGGGCATCGGGCGTGGCATTTTCGGCGAGAGGTTGCTCGTTGCCTTGTCCGGTATCGGTATTACCAAAATTGATGATAATACCCTCCTGACCCACAGGCGGAAAAGAAGATATAAAAGGAAAAATAAAGATAATCAGCAGAAACAGGTGGGCAATAATAGACAACTTCAACCCGCGTTTGCGGTGCTGATACTCCTCCTCTGCGCGTTTGGCACTTATGAGAGGACTCGGCATTTTATCCACCGTAAGTCGTTCTACTATTTTATCAAACATGGTTTTTGTTGGTTGATTAGTTGGTGGTTTTTTTCGTATTTTTAGTTAGGCGGTTAGAAAAAAATCATAAAAAGTGTTGATTCATATCTGATTTAAAGTACCAATGGATGTATTTTTCTTTCGTCTAAAAATCTGGCGCGAATTTTAGAGGCTAATGCCCGAATATACTTTTTTTTGTTACTTGCTTCTCGACTTACGTATTTCCAGTTTCCGCTTTCATTGGATAGGATTTCTACTTGAAAATGAAATACGTTTAACACCATTGGTTTATAAATGATTTCAAGTTTAAAGTTATGGATGATTTCTTCTGGTGTACCTTTCTTAAATGGGTAAGTGCCGTCAATACTTGATAGTTCATTTACTATCATATAAACTATTAATGTATCCAGTTTTTCCACTTCAATATTATCAAAATTAAAATTAGATAATTGTTCATTAGAAATGAAATGGGTATCATCTGTGTCAATTGGAATAATATTGACATCATCTTTTTGAGAATCTATTGAGAGTTCTTCGGTGTTGCATAAATCAATATTAACAGATAATCCAAAAATATCTTTTGATTGCCAAATATCGGCACCCAACTCACCACCAGGAGTAAGAATTTGCTTTAGGTTCGTTCTTCGATTTAATTTGCAATTCCCACACTTGGCTGCTTTGATTATATCTACCTTCTCTTGATTTGCAATAAGTCTTGTGGGTATGGAGTACATTGTTTTAACTCTTTTGATAAATAATAAGTTTTAGGTTTATCGGAAAATTCATCAGATAAAACATTTTCAATTTCAAACATTGCATCATCGAACATACAATTTCGTTCAAGAAGAGTATGGCCTGATTTTAGAATTTGGACATAAGTATCATGCCCATCTTTTATATCTAAGAATGTCTCTACAAATAAAGAAACATTTTTTGAAATCCGAACAAAAAAGTGCAGACTAGGATCGGGGGTTATTGAAAAACTAAACTTGATTGGGTCAAAAGGTAAAATCAATGAAATTAACGCTTCATTAATTAGGTCGTATTCCTCACTACCTGCATTAAGAAGGGTTGTTGAGGCATTCTCTAAATGAAATCTGTAAGCATCAAAACAAGTTTGTGATAGGTCTACTAAAGATTCTCTTGTAAATTTAGACTCTTGCTCGGTTTCATAGGATATAGTACTGGCACATTGGTCATATTGAAATCGTCGTCCCAAATAATTTAAAGTAATTGAACAACTATTCATATTAGTTTAATTTTATGTTTAAGTCTTTTTCTTTAAATTTTGAATAAATATTATTTAGTTTTTCTATTTCTAAATCTTTTTTTAAATCAAAATTACTTAATGGTCTTCCTATTTTATTTTGAATCATTGCTTTTATATGTATTTTATTTTCACCACAGCTATACATAGCTATACTGACATTATTACTATATTTAAATTGAATTACATCTAACATAAGACCTTCCGTTGAAGCATATTTTTCAAATATTTCTTGAGGGTAATTATCATCAAGAAGGTGAGCATCAAAATTATATGCACCACTTTGAATAGAGAGTGAACCGAATGATGCTTTAAGTTTATTAATAATAAATATTAACCTTTCTTCACTTTTTGATTCTATTTGTAATTCTGTGGGTTTAATTATAATTTCATCTTCAGTTTTATTTGAAAAGATAATATTAGTTCCTAATGAGCCTATTCTCAACATGCCTCTATTCAACTGATTTGCTTCATCAATAATGCCTACCTCTTGGAGATAATGCTCATTTATATCTATAGGATTCAGGCTTCCCTGTGAATATTTCAATCTTAGTTCCCTTGATATTATTTCCTCTTTCATATATTATTTTTGTAACAATTAGTAAGTGTACAAAACTTTACCTCGTCATATTGTGTAGTTTAACGGTTTTTGCATCAAAAATGTTCTTCTTATGCTTTCCGAATGATAAGTTGCAAAGCATAGTTCACCCCAATAAACTGTTCAACTAATCCACCAATTAACTAATCCACTAATTTGGTTCAGTTGCCAATATCGCCCCAATTTTCATCGTCAATGCCATATCCATTACACTCACAACGTGTTCGATAGGCGTACCTTTTTCTGCATTAATTACGACGGTTATTTTTTTCGGGTCGGTAGCTTTACGGACGTCGCTGCGAACTCTTCGCTTCAGTTCCGATAGTTTTACAGGCGTAGTTTCGTAATAAAACTGCCCGTTTTTCTTGATAGAAACAGAAACCGTCGCAGGTGCTACAGTCTGTGAACTCGAACTCGGCAACTTGAGATTCAAGGCATTCGGGCTGACCAAAGTAGAGGTCAACATAAAAAATATCAACAGCAAGAAAATAATATCCGTCAATGACGACATACTAAATTCCGCACTTACTTTATTTCTCTTTTTTAAACCCATCTTTTTTAATGATTAATGGTTAATGGTTAATGGTTAATTTCCAACGACCAATGAAAAAGAAAAATTAATCATTAATCGTTAACCATTAATCATTAATGCGCCGGTTCTTGTAATAAGTCCAGAAATTCGAGTGAGGTTGCTTCCATGTTGAAGATGACTTTATCGACTCTTGATACCAAATAGTTGTACCCTACATAGGCGAAAATGCCGATAAAAAGCCCGAAAGCAGTCGTCAAAAGTGCCTGATAGATACCGCCTGCGAGTACATCTGGCGTCACATTTTCCTGTGTTGCCATCTCGTAGAATGCCGAAATCATACCCGTCACCGTACCGAAAAAACCAATCATCGGCGCAGCACCTGCGATAGTTGCGAGTGTAGACATACGATTTTCGAGGCGCGAGACCTCGAGGTTACCGACATTTTCTACGGCAGTCTGGATGTCGCTCAATGGTCTGCCAATACGCAGCAAGCCCTTCTCAATCATATTTGCCACAGGCGTGTCGGTACTTTGGCACAAGCCGCGAGCCGTTTCGATGGCGCCAGATTTGACATTAGAGCGGATTTTTGCCATAAAACTTTCGTCCACTTTGGCTGCCTTAGAGATGGTCATCGTGCGTTCAAAAAAGATGTAAAACCCGATAACGGACAGCACTAACAAAACAGAAATAATCGCTATACCAAGCACCCCACCTTGTGCGATGAGTTCGATTAAACTAAAAGATTCGCCCTCAACGGCAGCATCTTGAAAAAAAAGTAATATCATTTTACGTATTGTTGTTTTGTGGTGTCATGGTGTTGTGGTATGATTAGTATTGTAGTTTTTTTGCTCCGCAAAAATGAACGACTACAACACCTCAATACTACGACACGACAACACTATATAAATTTGCTCGCAAAATAGGCATTGCCTAAGATTTATGAAAGTATTTTGATGTAAATTCTTAATGAATGAATGAATTTTGAATGAATGAGTTTTGAATGAATGAATCAAATAAGGGAAGAGGAAGAAAATAATCTACCCCCAAATGAAAAAGAACAATTCAGACGGGTAGATTATTTTTTTCGTCTTCCCTAAATTAAACGATTCATCCCTTAGTATCAGGAATTAAATAGAGTGTGTAAAATATTAGGGGAACTTTAATTTGTTTGAATGTATCATAAGTTCGTGGCATTAAGAGGTACGTTAGTACCGACCCCGTTTGTAGCAAAGTTTGAATAACAAGCTCATAAGGTACCTTAGTACCGACCCCGTTAGTGCGTATAAACGGAGTCGGTGCTAACGCACCTTATGAGTTTGGGAGGAGCTTTCTTGCTACAAACGGGGACTGTGCGCTGCACCTTTTATATATAATTGCCCCTAATGTTTTACACACTCAATTAAATAAATGTATATTCTTCGCGTCGTTATTTTTGTCTCACTATTTAACGGCTAAATAACGGCAATGTATTGTATATTAGTATCAAATAATTGGAAAAGATGGCTTTGTGACACCCGATTTAGGTAAAATCCAATAATTTGTACAATATTTGCTGCTTCAATCTCATTTTAACTCAAATAAAAAAAATATGAGCGTTAGAATATTTCTACTTGTTTTTGCTGTATTGTTTGTGACATCAATTCATGCACAAGAAGCCAAACAGAACAATAACATCTGTAAATCAAGTTCGAGTGCCGCAGGAGATGAAAAAAGCAATACACAGTACTTGCAACAACTCATGAAGCAAAAACGAACGCGAGGCATTGTTTCATGGGAAAAAAGGATTGTATTTCCGCTGCGAATTGGTTTTATTCAAGCACCCGGCACGCCCAAACATACGCGCCAATTTGCCATCAGTAGCACGATTGATATTTTGAACGAGGCGTTTGCAGAAGCAAATGTTGAATTTTATATTGCACAAATAGATGTGATATATACTGATTTGAAAATAGGCGACTTGTCATTGGGAGCTTACGATTTATACGACCAATTTTCAAAAGAGCATGATATTGAAGATATGATTAGCCTCTATCTTTTTGATTACGATGACCAACTCTGCAAAGAAAGCAGCGGCGGTGTGAGTTGCGGACGTACGGGTGGTTTTTCATACATTCTTTCCAATCGAACGAGCAATATTGTATTGAGTAAATTTGACTTGGAAGACCACAAAGTCGTCGTACATGAGTTTGGACATTTCTTTGGCTTATACCATACTTTCGAGCGCGACCAATTTGGTCGAGAACTCGTCTCGGGCGATAATTGTGCGACCACAGGAGACATAATTTGTGACACACCTTCTGACCCCGGGCCAGTCTATGAAGTCTATGTCAATTACTCCAAATGTCGTATGATTGGTTATAGGGATGCTGGTGAGGATGTGGATTATACACCCTTGATTAACAACTACATGTCGTATTATAAGCCTTGTTTTATGAAAGAATATACATTTACACCGATGCAGTTGGAGGTGATACGAGCAGCGGCAGAATCGCCTTTACGGATGCGTTTTTGGGAATAAAACGTAACCCAGACATTCCTGTCTGGAATAATATGGAATACGCCCATACAAGAATATCTGGGTTATATTATCCCAAATCTACCCGATTTGCGGTCAAAAAATATGCCTTCGGCGGCATAAGCGGCTTCGATATATCCTTGTTCGATGAGTTGGGTAGATGTGCCGATGTGGGCTTGTTTTTCGCCTACCAACAAAACGATTTTATCCGCAATTTGCAATGCCAATTCGACTTCATGTGTCGTACACAAAACGGCTCTTTTACTTTCCGAACTTAGTTTTTTTAATAATTGAAAAATAGCAATGCGATTGACCAAATCGAGGTGCGCCGTAGGCTCATCGAGCAGTAGGAGAGGAGTATCTTGTGCGAGTGCGCGGGCAATCATTACTTTTTGGTATTCGCCGTCACTTAGTTGGGCTAATGGCTTGTGAATCAGTTGCTTGATGTTGGTGAGTTGGATGGCATTTTCAATGATTTTTTTGTCTTTTTCCTGTAGATTTCCGAAGTAACCCGTATGCGGATACCGACCCAATGCCACCACATCTTCCACACGAAAATAACTCAAACGAAATCTTTCTGTTGTGACAATGGCGAGGTTTCGCGCACCCCTAGCCCCTAGAGGGGAGTCCACGCGTATTCCTGTGCCGGAGGCAAACTCCCCTTTAGGGGCTGGGGGCGAAGAAGAGCCAATTTCTACACTTCCACCCAAAGCCGAATGCAAGCCTGCAATCGTGCGCAACAAAGTCGTTTTTCCCATCCCATTTCTACCGAGTATGACGCACAGTTCGCCTTTCGCTACTTCAAAACTAAGGGATTCGAGTAGGGTAGTGGTGGAGTTTTTATGTTGGAAACCTATTTGTAGTTTAGTTATTTTTAGCATTTTACAGCAAAATATTTCCACAAAAATATCAAAAATAATCCGCTTCAAACGTCGGCGTTCATTTTGATTTTAATACTTTTGCACTCATTTGAAATTCCACGTAACACAGACACTCCTGTCTGTGCTTTATGAGGAAACAGACAGGAATGTCTGTGTTACGTTAAAAAATTATGTCATTAATAAAATCTATCTCAGGAACGCGCGGTACAATTGGTGGCAAAGTCGGCGATAATCTCACGCCAATCGACATTGTAAGTCACACATCGGCTTACGGGTATAGACTGTTGCAAAGCGGTGCGACGCCAAAAGTTGTGTTGGGACGTGATGCACGTATCTCTGGCGATATGGTTCGTAATCTGGTAGCGGCGACCTTACAAGGTTTAGGTATTTCGGTGGTTGACCTCGACCTCTCGACCACACCTACTGTGGCAATGGCAGTACCCAATGAAAAAGCGGGCGGCGGTATCATTATCACCGCAAGCCACAATCCGAAACAATGGAATGCCCTTAAGTTTTTAAATGAAAAAGGTGAATTTCTATCCGGTGCTGCCGGGCAGGAAATTTTGGATATAGCAGAAAAAGGCAATATTGAATTTGCGGATATTGAGTCGCTCGGTACCTACGAACGTAATGACACTTACATCGCGTGGCACATTGAGGAGATACTCAAATTACCGTTGGTAGATGTAGAAGCGGTCAAGGCAAAAGGCTTTAAAGTGGTGGTCGATGCCGTCAACTCTACGGGTGCGATTTCTTTGCCGCCGCTACTCAAGGCACTTGGTTGTGAGGTGATTGTGATTAATGGCGAAGTCAATGGACGTTTTGCGCACAATCCCGAACCTAAGCGCGAACACCTCGTTGGTTTGGCTCAAAAAGTGACTTCAGAAGGTGCGCATTTGGGCATGGCAGTTGACCCCGATGTGGATAGACTGGCGTTTATGAGCGAAGATGGCGAGATGTTTGGCGAAGAATATACTCTGGTGGCAGTGGCGGATTATATCCTCAAACACACGCCCGGCGATACGGTTTCCAACCTTTCTTCGACGCGTGCGCTACGCGATGTTACAGAAAAATCAGGACACAAACACCACGCATCAGCCGTAGGCGAGGTCAATGTGGTAGCGATGATGAAAGAAGTCAATGCACCAATAGGCGGTGAGGGCAACGGCGGTATTATTTACCCCGAATTGCACTACGGACGCGATGCACTCGTGGGGGCTGCCTTGTTTTTATCGCATTTGGCGCACTTCGGAAAGCCGGTGTCCTTCTTGCGAAATTCCTACCCTAATTATATCATTTCAAAAAACAAAATCGAACTATCTCCCAAGCTTGATTTAGACCGTGTTTTTGAAAAATTAAAAGAAAAATATAGCCAACAACCGCAAAATACGGTTGATGGACTTAAAATTGAATTTGATAAAGACTGGATTCACCTACGCAAATCGAATACCGAGCCGATTATTCGCATTTATGCGGAAAGTAAATCGGAAGTGATGTCAGATAATCTGGTGAATAAAATCAAGTCGGATATTAGCGAATTAATAAGAGGTTAAATCTGAGTAGTTCCTTATCTATTTAGACTTTGGACGAAATTTAGAAAGCTAAGAGTTTTAAGTAGCTGATTTTCAAGTATTTAAAAAAATATAAAATTAAGTATATTCATCTGTATAAATTGCTGTTTATTAAGGATAAATTAGTTTATGACCGACACGACTTAATAATGGATGAAGCATGATTGAGTAATGCGATTGGAGGGGGCTGCCATGGTAAAATTAGGCTTCATAGGTGAGGGCGCAACGGAAAGAAAAATACTCGAATCCCAAAATTTCAGATTGCTTTTGGAAGAGTTGGGACTAGATTATGTCGAAAAAGTCATTGATGCGAAGGGCGGTGGCAATTTGATTTCCGAAAGACTGTCTGCCTTAGTCGAAATTCTTGAAGACTAAGGTGCCAACCGAATAGTCATCCCCACAGATTTGGAAGATATGCCTTCGATTAGGTTTGCAAAAGAAAGAGTCAGTAAGTAGTGAGACAAAAATAGGCTTACAATTTTGGTGGGGTTATTTTTTCGATAGTTTTTCTTACAAAAACCGCGCATAGCCTACGCTACAGCCTGTCCCGTACTTGATTCGGGATAAGGATTTTTGTAAGGAAAAATAGCAGGAAAAGAAACCTTCAAAAAGTAAGTATCAGGAATTGGTAGTCCTATAAATGTACATTCTTCGCGTCGTTATTTTTTCTTTAGACGAACTAAATTTGACGCGAATACTCACTGTATTTAAGGATATTTTGTCTCACTACTTACTTCCGACGAATACATTATCGTTATTGCAGTAAAGGCAGTTGAGGCTTGGTTTCTGGCAGATACAAATGCTATATCAACTTATTTCAAGCAAAATTACACCTGCGAATTTCCCGAAGATATTGAGCATTTATTTGAATTTGTAAAAGAGAAAGGACTGCGACTGATGGAAAGGGGTGTCAACAGCAAACGTTTACTCTGTAGGAGAACACTAAAAAGCGGCTTCTCTATCCAAAACGCCGCCCAACATCCCGGCTGCCCAAGTGCTACCTACTTTATTCAACAATTGAAAGAATTATAAATCATGATAATTTTCATATAATAAAGTAATCTTAATGATAATGTGTTCGCCAAATGAATAATTGCAAATTTGTAGTAAATATTTTATTTTATTTTTATAATTTATTGAAAATAAATAAAATACAAATTACTATTTTAAATTAATTCTCAATTCTCAATTTGGCGATAATGCTTTAATTTGGCGATAATGCTTTAATTTTTTATATGAATCACCAACGAATAGATTTACCATTAAACAAAAAACATAATATTGCGCTCTGGAAAGTCAGCGATGTGCGCGAAGACATACGGCATGTTTTTCTGACTCACGGCACATTTTCTAATCGAAAAGTGTGTATGGGCATGGCGGAATATTTGGCTAAAAATGGTTTTACATGTTGGGTGATGGAATGGCGCAACCATGGAGAAAGTGATCCATATAGAGACAACTTTACTTTTGAAACAGTGGCAAAGGAGGAGTTTGAGATAGTGTTTGAATACTTGTTTAATAAATTGAATATCAAGTCATTGGATTGCGTGACACATAGCGGAGGTGGGCTTTGCCTGACAATGTTTCTTGCCAACAATCCGGTCTATATTTCTAAACTAAAAACAGCTACGTTTTTTGGAGCGCAGACTACAGGCGCAGCTGTGGGGACGAAAAATTACCTTAGAGTTGCACTTTGTCAATGCCTATCTTGGATGACAGGGTACGTACCTGCCAACTGGTTTGGTAGTCCGCATAATGAGAGCCATCATTTTATGAAATTGTGGTATCATTGGTCGCTAAAAAAAGAATTTGTGGGGGAAGATGGGAAAGATTACACAAATGAAATGCCGATGATTGATTTCCCGATTTTGTCGATAAATGGTGCAGGAGATACGATAATCGCGCCGCGTGCAGGTTGTGAAAGTTTTCTAAATGACTTTAAAAACCCAAGAAATTGCTTCCTATTTTGTTCAAAAGAAGATGGTTTTAAGGAGGATTATACCCATAGCCGTATTATTTATTCGCGTAATGCGCATGCGGAGATTTATCCGAAAGTTTTAGATTGGATTAATCGAGTATAATGCTATTACTGGACTTTGGACATTGGGTAATTAGGGAACTGGGTAATTAGGTAAATCGCTCATTATCAATAATTTACGTTAATTTGCATTTTATTTTAAATTAACTTTATTACAATTTTTATTATACTGACAAATAGCGAATTATGCTTTCGTCAGTCTAATTACCTAATTTCCCAGTTACCTAATGTCCAAAGTATAGGCTATTAGGGATGAAAAAAAATAACGGCGTGAAGATGTAACGTCTATTATCTGTTCCTAAGTACGTCGTCCAGAAAGTTTCTTCACTTTTTGAAGTATTTATTTTGAAATGACTCTTTCCCAAAAACTCCTTAACAAGGACTGATACTATTCGGAGATAATTAAAGTATCAAACCAAAATAGTAAATGTTTTAAGTTTTAATGAAAAAATGTCCTTTGATAAATATCAAAGGATATTTTTTTGTTAAAGCCTTTTGTGGCTAATCTATTTGTGCATAAAACACGATAAAATTACTTTTTTACAACATATCTCATGTCACAAATAAAGATAATGTGTTTGTTTTTCTTTAGAAGAAAAGCGATGTCGCATTAATTTTTTTTTTAATAAATTATTCGCCGAATAAATATTAATAAATTTTTTTTTAATTAATATGGATTTTTTGACCGTTTTTAAGGCAGGTAAAAACATTAATAAATAGTTACTTATAGTTTTTATTATTTTTTATGTGTTTTTAATTTAATGTAAATAAAAATACTTACTTAAAAATATTGAAAACATCAATTCAAATTGATTTAAAAAGACTTCGGGTTGAAAGTATACTAAAAACCTGTCGAATGTATTCAGTCACACTTGCAAAATAAATGGAATGTGTAAGGGGGGGTTCAAAGCTAAATTGCGATTAGTTAATCATAATAAAAACCCTTTTTAAATTTATTTATGTTAGAATTTAGACTTAGAATTATCGCCTTATTCGTTATCTTATTAAGCTTGAGTACGCTCTTAGCTACACCCGCCAATTTTGTGGGTTTGTCGAGTACTGCTACGCTTATTTCTCCTGCCAATCAATCCTTGAATGTAGGTATTCCAGTAGAATTGCAATGGGGCGGTACGAGTGGCAATGTCGATATTGAGATTGTCAATTGTACGGTAGATACCAATACAGAATTTGGTACGATTAATCTTGACGAGTACGAGTTGGAGAGTGGACCGATAGTTATCAATCAGATACCTGATGACCTTTCGGGCGTAACGTATAATCCATTGACCAATACCTTATTTATGGTAGAAAATGGAACGACAAAGGTATACGAAACTTCCTTGTCAGGAACGGTGTTGAGGACTATTTTCTTATCTGGATTTGATGATACGGAGGGGATTGTGCACGTTTCGGGTACGCGATACGCAGTATCGGAGGAACGCAGAGGTCGAGTTACGTTTTTCGATATTACTCCTTCTACTTCTACAGTACTTTATACCAATTCGGATTACATGCAACTGCCTGGTACTTGGAATAATAATCAAGGTTTGGAGGGCGTTTCTTATGACCCCGAAACGAGCGAGGTTTTTACAGTAAAGGAAAAAACAGTGAAAGGGTTTTATTCATTTCCTATGCCGACATCCTTTCCAACGGTACTTTCTTCAACCAATACAGTTTGTGACATGCAGCAAAACCCCTTTGGTTTTGGCGATATTGCGGGTTTGCATTATATGGGTTTGAATAGTGGTTTTGATGAGTTGGGTGTGGATAAACATACTTTACTGCTGAGTCATGAAGGTTTAGCTTTGGTAGAAACCGATAGAAATTGCAACGAAATCAGTCGTGTTTCCTTCAATACAGGAGGAGCGAATGGTACTTTGGTCAATGCCTTGCCGCAGCCAGAAGGTGTCACGATGGACGATAATGGCACGCTTTACGTTGTCAGTGAACCTAATCAACTTTTTATATTTACTAACCCTAACCTCAACCTCGACCCAATTGACACACAAACAACCGTACATACCGCAACGATGATGGGTGGTGATTCATACACTGTCCCCGCAGGAGTGCTTCAAGAAAGTACCGAATATTGTTGGAGAGTAAACGATGGTAGTGGTTGGTCTGATTACTGGTCTTTTACTACAGCGACTTCATTTCCCAACGTATGCCCCGAAGTAGAAATTATCAGCCCTACACCAAGTACGGTGTATAATGCGCCGGGTACGGTTCAGATTCAGGCAGATGCCACAGATTTTGATGGTACGCTTTCGAGTGTCCAATTTTATATAGATGGCAGCTTATTGGGCGCAGGACAATTCCAAGGTGGTACGACTTATCAGGTTAATTATACCCTTACGAGTGGAACGCATACCATCACCGCAGTGGCGATAGACAATAACGGTTGTCAGATAACATCGAGCCCCGTTAGTATCAATGCGAATATTCCCGACACTTGCCCCACGGTACAAATCACTTCGCCTTCCGATGGATTAATTATTGGTTCGGCGGCTCAATTGAGTATCAATGCAAACGCAGCAGATGCGGATGGTACTGTGACGCAGGTTGAGTTTTTTGTCAATGGCGTTTCCATAGGTGTAGATGTCACGGCATTTTTCAGCGCACCTTATAATTTCCTCCAAGATGGCTTGTATGAAATAATAGCCGTTGCTACGGACAATGACGGTTGCAGTACATCCTCTGACCCCATATACATACAAGTCGGACCCAATCAACCGCCTGTCATCTCCATCACACAACCGCTGGATGGCGATGTACTGACTTCATACGAAATATTAAACATCGAAGCCAATTCCAACGACCCCGATGGCACAATATCTAAAGTAGAATTTTTTGTCAATGGAGCCTATTTAGGTAGTGATTTGAGTGCACCTTACGAAATGCCTTATAATTTCGACCAATTGGGTGATTACGATATTATTGCTATCACTACGGATAATATGGGAACTACAGGTACTTCTTCTACCGTGACCATTACGGTCGATATTAGCAATTTTATGCCAGACGTACTCATCACATCTCCCACAAATGGTGCGACTTTCACACCGCTTGATATTATCACCCTCTCGGCTGATGCCGAAGACCCCGACGGCGATGTACAACACGTCGAATTTTTTATCAATGGCGCGACTTATGATGTGGATGACGAATTTCCGTATCTCGTATACTGGCAGCCGTCAGGAGAAGGAACTTATGTGATAGAAGCAGTCGCTACAGATGCAGACGGCGGAGAATCCACCCTCGAACAAATTACAATTACAGTAGCTTACGGTCTTCAAACCACTGCAAGCACGACACTTAATAATGCCAACGACGATATAGAAGAAATTGACAGCAATGGAGAAATGTATCAAGGCAGTACCGACCTCGAAATAGGTACAGACAACAATAGAGGTACACAAACACTCGGTCTGCGTTTTAAGGGTATGAATATTCCGCAGGGCGCAATGATAACGGAGGCATACATTCAATTTCAAGCTGATGAATCAGATAATATAGCGACGACTGCCCTCATTACAGGTCAAGCCATTGACAATGCCCCTGCTTTTCCAAATACAAATTACTACCTCTCCAACGTAATAACAGCAACCAATAATTCGCTGATGTGGACCATCCCAGCATGGACAACAGGTGATAAAGCTGCTGCCCAGCGTACACCCAACCTACGTAAAATCGTACAAGAAATCATAGGCAGAAACGGATACACTTCAGCAAGTGCTATAGAAATTAATATAGACGGAACAGGGCAACGTGTAGCCGAATCCGTTGAAGGTAATGGAGTGCCACCCGAACTTATCGTCATCTATACATTGGATAGTTGCCCACAGGTAGGACTACCATGCGATGATGGCGACGGTACTACAACAGACGACACCACAGACGGAAATTGTGCTTGTAGCGGACAAAGTACAGCAGACAACTCTTCTTTTATCGAAGTGCCTATCGCAAGCGGAAATGACGACGTAGAAGAAAGAGGAACAAACGGAATAATAGATATGATTAGCTCTGATATAGAATTAACCCATGACCGCAACATCACCGGAAATCAGGCAATAGGCTTGCGTTTCGACAATATCTTCTTGCCACCCGGTACAGTTATCGACAGTGCTTTCGTACAATTTACAGTAGATGAAACGCGCAACAATTCAGGTACATTAGAGATATACGGCGAAGCCGCAGGAGCATCATCTCCATTTAGTACTACGCCTTACGATGTATCTTCAAGAGCAAAAACTTCGGCATCAGCCCTGTGGAATCCCCCAACATGGAATGCCATAGGCATTGCCACTGACGCACAAAGAACGCCAGATATTTCAGCAATTGTACAAGAAATAGTGGACAATTCCGATTGGAATGGACTTGGAGACGCAATCACCGTAATCATTGAAGGTACAGGCAAACGAGTCGCGGAATCTTACGAAGGCTCGGTAGAATCTGCTGCCAAATTAATCCTATATTATACAAACACTAATACTGAAAACATCACAGAAAACGACAATAATAATAACGACGGAGTACGAATCCCTACCGCAAATGCAGCACAAGCAGCGAATAAATGGAATAATGCAGCTTACTTCCGCACCGTAGAAGTTGGGCAAAACATAGATATTTTCCCAAATCCCACAACGGACATTATAAACGTCAATGTAGAATTTGAAGATATAGAAATAGAAAAAGGTATCATTTCATTGATGAATATAAATGGACAATTAATCCACCAAAAAACATTCAACCCTACATTACAAGACAATATAGAACTTAACGTGAAGTCACTTCCACAAGGGGTATATAACATACAAATACAGGTAAACGACCATCAAATAGCACATGTAGTAAGTGAATTTATTAAAAAATAGAGTTTTATGCACGAAAGAGTAAATACAGCAAATCACTCAGAAAGAACACAAAGTATGATGACAAATAATAATGCGAGCGAACACGATACTTTCAGAAAATTATCCTTTGTAGATCACCTGGATACTTGCCAAGGTGTTTCCACAGCAACGGGAATTATCTACAAAGATAGGTTGGATAAAATAAATGAATTTCGCAAGATAAATGTTCACTCATCAAAATCAATATAATGGTTATCAACCCATCATTTCTTAAACCACTTAGGGAAGAGGAAGAAAATAATCTACCCCAAATGAAGCCGTTATTTTTTTTATATGTTTGGCTAAATTTGACGCGCATAGCTGGGCTACGTAAGGAAAATTTAGTGAAAGAAATTAAATAAATTGTTCCACAATGCGCCGTAATTTTTTCTTCTAAAGAATTCAAAAAATCGCTGCATAGCCATAGCTACGGAACTATTTTTTGTGTTTTTTAGAAGGGAAAAGAACAAGTATAATGGGGCAAGTTATTTATTTTCTTTCACTAAGTGAAACATATAAGAAAAAGAACAATTCAGACGGGTAGATTATTTTTTTCGTCTTCCCTTATTAATAGGTCTATTGCCCATCGTAAAAGGTATAGGTCGTTAAATATAGAGTAAAACGATTATCTGTAGATAAATCTATAGGCTACCAAATCGGCCACATCCAATAATCTTTTTTAGATACTGCGTTAACATCAGATATTAAATCGTTTTCACTTACACCAAAGGAGAAACTCAAATTGAATCCCATTTCTCCAAACAGTATATTGCGATTAATTTTTTAATGAAAAAAGAGAATATCTTTGAAAAGTAGTCTATTTTTATTAGCAATTTAAGGGATTGACATAAGTAGAAGTATAAATTTGAGTGTAAATAAACAATTCACTTTCAGTGAATTATGACGATTTAAAGTGTCGCTTAGTTTAGTCTACCCATTTAATACTTCGGATTTGTAAAGTGCAACCAATTGTAAAAAAATACGTCTCTACTTATACGTTACTCGCACTAAAAGAAGAAGTCTATTCTCATTATTCCTCTGATTCTCAGATATAACAAATTCGTATTCCGATAAATAGCCTTGTCACAAAATAGTACTCGAAGGTATTATGAAAACACTATCTTTTAAGTGTTCCTGATACTTAGTGAAAGAAATTAAATAAATTGTTCCATAATGCGCCGTAATTTTTTCTTCTAAAGAATTCAAAAAATCGTTGCATAGCCATAGCTACGGAACTATTTTTTGTGTTTTTAGAAGGGAAAAGAACAAGCATAATGGGGCAAGTTATTTATTTTCTTTCACTTACTACTTAGTACACCGTCCAAAAAGTTTCTTCACTTTTTGGACGGTGTACTAAGTGCAATATTAATCAATTTATAAAGGAGTAAAAAAGCGAGGCCGCTGGTTTCTCACAATAAATTACACGTAGAAAGTAAAACCTAAACTAATTTAAATGACATTTTTTACACACATATTAACTGCCACACAGATTAAAATCAAGTATTACCTAATATTTATTTGGTGTTTTTTGGGAGTTATGACCGCAAGTGGGCAGGTCACAGAAATAGAATTTAGCGTAGAGCGAGGATTTTACGACAACCCTTTTACAGTAGAACTCATAGCAGACGACCCGGCGGCTATTATCCGTTATACAACCAACAACACAAAGCCAAGCGCATCATCGGGTATCATATATAGCGGTCCGATAAACATTTCCAACACTAAGTCTATTCGAGCGATAGCGTACACAGGAGGAAGTACTACGCCTGTGATTACGCATAGTTACATTTTTTTAGATGATATTATTACGGCTTCCTACATGGAAAATAATATCACAAATAGCGCGACCTACGGTCCACAGATGCGAGATGCACTGCTGGCAATTCCCACAATTTCTTTGGTTTCAAATGATGTCAATTCCAATAACCCTATTGACTTTGAAGTAGAGACTTCAGTCGAAATGTTCTTCCCCGATGGCACCTCGGCATTTCAGGTGCATAGTGGTATACAAACCTGGGGAGGTAGCCCAACGAACCTAAAGAAACATTATCGCCTCGAATTTAAAAACATTTACGGAACTCCAAAATTAAAATATCCGGTATTCGACGATGATGGCTATGACTACCCGATACCTGCGGTCAATGAATTTAATAAATTACTTTTAAGAGGAGGAAGCCAGGATGGATTGAACTGCGAATATTGCGACGAATCACAAGCACAGTATATCCGCAACCGTTTTATTTGGGATGTACAAATGGAAATGGGCTACCCTGCACCACATGGGCGATTCGTGCACGTCTATGTCAACGGCGAATACATGGGGCATTATCAACTCTTGGAACGCCCCGATGAAGCGTGGTTTGAGTCTTATTATTTTCCCGAAAAAATGAAAGAAGAAGTAGAAGTACGCAAGAGTGATAAATACTGGAATCAGCCCGTAACGCCCACTTTTTATGATCAGATGGTATCAGCAGGTTACGATGAACGATATATAGACAAACAGCAAACCGCCGACTATAGCATTCTCAATGATTATGGTGCAAACTTCGACTGGGGAGCTAATCACAACAACCTCGGTGGCGCAGACCCCGTACCCGGCAATGGCGGTTACAAATTCGTCGTATGGGATTTTGATATGACACTTGGAAACATAGGCGTATTTGGTAATTCTTACGGATCGTCGGTCAATTACAACAGCTTAGACAAAATAGGACCTATACCGAATATCGTAAACGATAATGCTGAATTTAAGGTCATGGAAGGCGATAGATTGGAATGTCATTGCTTCAATGACGGCGTACTCACGCCCGCCGTTTTAGATGAAATGTATATGAAACGCGCCAATCAAGTGCAACTGCCGCTGATAGCAGAGTCGGCGAGATGGGGCAATAAAGCATTCGGCTTTCAAAACCATTTCGCAAAAGCTAATTGGGATGTCAACGACGAATGGATAAAAGAACGACAAGATGTTAGAAACAACTATTTTCCCAATCGTACCAACAACCTCATCGATTATTATCAAAATGAAGGGCGATATCCGAACACCCAAAGCGTACAATTTAGTCAATTTGGCGGCGAAGTCAATGCGGGCTATCAACTCACCCTTTCCAATCCAAATGGTAACGGAACGATTTACTACACCACCGATGGCTCTGACCCACGTTTGGAAGGCGGCAGCGTATCCGCCTCTGCACAAGTCTACACCGGAGCGATTACCATCACAAATCCGATAGAAATTCGTGCGCGGGTTCGCATTAATACTTTCAACTGGTCGGCTATGTGTCCGCGTCGATTTTATGTCGAACAAGACCGTTCTGCCCTCGTTATCAACGAAATACATTATCATGCCGATAGCCTTTGTCGCAATATCGATTGGAACGAAACAGAATACCTCGAAATCAAAAATACAGGTAATACTACGCTCAATATGACTGATTGTAGATTTTCGTCGGGTATCACCTATACTTTTCCGTGGAATGCGACAATAGCACCAGGGCAATTTATCGTATTGGCAGAAAATTCAATTATATTTCAACAAGAATTTGGTTTCGCGCCTTTCGACCAATACAAAGGCGAACTCAGCAATGACGGCGAAACCCTCAAATTTGTCGATTACAACAATGTAGTCATAGACAGCGTACAATTCAACGATAAAAACCCCTGGGACGAAATGCCCGATGGCGACGGTCCTTCACTCGAACTCCGCGACCCATCCCTCGACAATGCTGAAGCACTTAACTGGTTTCGTTCCGACCAAACCTGCGGGGGCACGCCCGGGCAGGAAAATAGCCGCTTATGCGCCACACCTTCCGCACCGATTGTAATTAACGAAATTAATTATAACTCCGCAAATGATGTCACCGACCCCGGCGATTGGATAGAATTATACAATCCCAACAGCTCCGCAGTCGATATTTCCAATTGGGAATTTTATGACAATGGCAATCAATACATCATTCCTTCGGGTACGATTATTCAGCCTGACGAATATTTGGTCTTGGTAGAAAATGCGGCAATGTTTGCAAGTATATTCCCACAAGTGGGAAATTATATCGGCGATTTTGCATTCAATATTAGTAAAAAAGGAGAGCGTATTTCTTTGTTTGATAAAGACAAATGCTTGTCTGATTATGTCGTGTTTAATGATAAAGCACCCTGGCCCACCGAACCGGACGGCTTCGGACCTACACTGTCCCTCATCAATCCATACAACGGACTCGACAACAGCTTGCCGACTTCATGGACATCTTCATCTACCATCAATTCTGCCTACGGTACGCCCGGACGCATCAATGTGCCGTGCGAGGAGAGCGAGATAGTGCCGCCGCCTTTAGTTTGTCCTAATATTCTGACCACATTTACCGTAGATAATATTTATCCTGATGTCGATTATACTTGGTTTGTACAAGGCGCGAGCCCATCATCCGGCACGGGAAGTTCTATTGATGTAACATGGTCAAATCCCGGCACGTATACTGTCCGACTTATCAATAAGTATTTTGAATGCACCAGTGTCAAAACCTATCAAGTCGTCATTGACTGTACCGTTTCCGACACCTACATTACGCCAGAAGATGTACCATTGAATGATACGGTATCCAATGCCACGCCCGGTTCTATAAACGCCATTATATCGACTACCGCGAATGGTACACTTACACTAAACCCTGATGGCTCGTTTGATTATGTCCCCGACCCAAATTTCTTCGGTACAGATAATTTTATATTTGAAACCTGTGACAATATAGCCGCTCCAGATACAACGATATATACATCCATAAAAAATTATTCGGGACAAGTCACCACAGGTACTGACGATGTAGAAGAAAGTGCGGGAGATGGTGTAATTAGTGCAGGAAGTGGCGACCTTGACTTACTCGTAGATGGTGGTCAAACCTTTGCCGCAATAGGCATTCGCATACCGGGCGTTGGTATACCTTCGGATGCAGTGATTACCAATGCTTACCTACAATTTGTAGCAGATGAAGCACAGTCGGGAACAACCAGTATCAACATTACCGCCGAAGATGTTGGTAATGCCGCAGCATTGACAAGCACCGCATTTAGCATCACATCAAAAACACCAACAAGTGCAAATGTAGCTTGGAATCCCTTGCCATGGACATTGGGGAGTAGCTATCAAAGCGCAGATATTAGCACCGTTATTCAAGAATTAATAGATAGAGGAGATTGGGCAGACGGCAATGCGATGACCTTTATTTTAGAAGGAACAGGAACACGTACCGCCGAAAGTTATGAAGGAGGCGCAGGTGTCGCACCCAAATTATTTATTAATTACGAAACGGTCGATTCTATCGTTATCAAACAAGTAAATGGGATAAATTGTGTGCCTTCTTTGGTCGAAATAGAAATTACGCCAGTAAATGACACACCCACTGCGATAGACGATAACAATACAAGCGATGAAGACACCCCCGTCAGTGGCGATGTACAGTCAAATGATAGTGATGTCGAAGACACTACACTCACTTCTTCCATTATCACACCTGCGGCAAATGGCAACGCTGCCCTCAATCCCGACGGCACATATACCTACACGCCCGACCCTGATTTCAACGGAACAGATACCTTCGAATATGAGGTCTGCGACAGCGGTGCACCCATAGAATGCGATACCGGATTGGTAACAATTACAATTAATGATATAAACGATTTACCTATTCTGATTGATGACAATGAAACGATAACAGAGGACGCAAGTTTGAGCAGCGATGTATCGCCAAATGACAGCGATATAGAAGACACATTGACCTATAACAGCACACCAATCACTGCCCCCACGAATGGCACATTGACACTCAATCCCAACGGCACATATACGTACACGCCAAACCCTGATTTTAACGGAATAGATACCTTTGAATACGAAGCCTGTGACAGCGGAACACCCGTATTATGCGATACAGCAGCCGTGACTGTGACCGTATCGCCGCTTCCTGATGCGCCTATTGCGATAAATGATACACTGACGACAGATGAAGAAGTTTCTACTTCACACAATATCATTCTGAATGATATAGAACCTGACGGTGAAGCACTTACAACCAATATTAATTTTATTACGCCTCCGGCGAATGGCACAGCATCTTTACTGGGTAGCGGATACTTCTCTTATACACCCAATCCCAATTTTAGCGGAGTAGATACTGCCCGATATGAAGTTTGCGACAGCGGAAGCCCCGTTTTATGCGATACGGCGACGATGATTATTAATGTAAATGATATTAATGATGCTCCAGTTGCGACGCCAGACACGCTATATATGTTTGCCAACAGTACATTACAAGAAAATATCTTACTAAACGATAGCGACCTCGAAAATAATATCCTGACAGCAATGACAACGCCCATGGCAATGCCTATCAATGGTACACTCGCTATTCAGCCGAATGGTAATATCGACTACACACCCGATCCCGATTATGTTGGTACAGAAACATTCACCTATGAAGTGTGTGATGATGGCAATCCAGTCGAATGTAGCGAAGCAGAAGTCGTCATCATCATAGACCCCGATTGTGTAAATATTCAATTGGCGGTTTGGATGGAAGGACCCTTCGATGCTGACACTACTGAAATGACGACAGCACTCAACACCACACGAGGTTTGCTACCCGGACAAACACCCGTCAGTGCCTTAGCAACGCCCACACCAGCAGGGCAACCCTACAACCGCACGCCATGGAATTACGCAGGCACAGAAGGCGCAGGCTGGACAAACGCCAATTATGACAGCGATGTAGTAGATTGGTTATTGGTTACTTTCCGTAGAGGTACTGCCCAAAGCACAGAAGTCGCCAAAACAGCCGCTTTATTGCACAAAGACGGAACGGTGACCTTCCCGGATAGATGTGTGCTCAATACAGGCATGGGTGTAGATTCGGTCTACATCATCATAGAACATCGCAGCCACATGGGCGTCATGTCCCCCCAAGCCATTCCCGTGACGAGTAGTACGCTGACCCACGATTTCCGAACAGGCGACAGCTTCCGCGACATCACCAGTTTCGGACAAAAACAACTCCCGACAGGGGAGTGGTGCATGTATTCCGGTGATGCCAACCAAACTGCCGACCAGGTAAGTTACGACATCAACGGACAAGATAAATCCATCTGGGTAGACGATAACGGTATCTTCGATATTTACCTTGATGCTGACTTCAATCTAAATGGCGATATCAACGGCGGAGATAAAACCCTTTGGTTTGATAATAACGGTATCTCATCGCGTGTACCGAAATAAAACCGTACCGACGACTTTAGCCGTCGCACCCGTCATCGTAGAGAAAATTCATGAATTTTCTCTACGATGACCTTAACACAACGTAAAACGATTTTGTAAATCGTCCTGTGCAGATACCTGTTTCTGCTTGACGATTTGCAAAATCGTTTTACGTTTATCGCGAACCAAAGAACACTCTCACTAAATCTCCTTCATCAACGCTAAAAACTTATCCAATTTGTACGCACCTGCGACTGTGGCATTTTTTTACTTTACCCAAATTTCACATTATTTTAGTTCTTTTGCTTTGTTACATTTTTAAACTTCTTACATTAGACTTTGATTTCGCTGATTTTGAAGTGAGAAAAAAGTATTTGAAATTAGTATTTTTAACAAAAATTAATAATTCATAAATTATTGACAATTAAATACTTACAAGTTTAAACTGGTTTTTGATAAATCATGCTTCAAAATATCAACAACAAAATAGAAGCCAATTAAAAGCTTAAATAAATTTAGTGTGTCACAAATCGGTGACATTAAGGTACGGTAGTACCGTCCCCGTTTATAGCAAGGTCTAAAGAACAACCAATTAAGGTACGTAGTACCGACACCGTTAGCGCGTACAAACGGTGTCGGTACTACGCACCTTGATTAGCTTTGGGTTTGCTTTTTCTACAAACGGTGTCGATGCTAACGCATCTTATCGGTATCGCAACGACCACCGATTTTTGACACACTTAAATAAATTTATGTTTATTTTTTAATTTTATAAATATTTAATAATCAATTAATAAAATTTATTTTCTTACTTAAAAGTTCTGCTGAAATAAGGATATTTTTGAATTATTTTATAATAAAAAATATTTATAAATAATTCATTTTAACTATAAATAAATTATAAAATAATTTTAATTAATTAAAAAATGGCTATATTTCAGTGCGACCTAGAAAGAAAAGGTAAATTTATACCGCAACCGAGATATAATGCGTACCGTAATAAAACGAAAGACGAGAATGATGTTAAAATAGTTAGTGGGTTTCCATTAAATGATGAACGCCATACAAAAATAAAAGCACCACATGGTTTCGTAAACGGTGAATATATTGGTTTCATGGATGATGTAACACCTGTGAGATTGAGGATAGATACATGCAATAGAATGTCAAATAATCCTGATAGAGTATGGTTTCGACTAGACAGTGATTTCAAGGGCATTAACAAGGTAAAACTATTCAACGGACCAACAGATAACCGCAGCTACTGCGCTTACGACATTGAATCTGCAAAGGCAGCTTTCACTTGGTTTTGTATCGCCAAATCAAGTAATGGTAAATATCCGATGTGGGCGAATCAGTTTGATTTATGGATGCCTGAAATTAAACCTAATTTGAAAGCAAAATTTTACAGCCTGTGCTTTGCGTTTGCTTTAGCTGAAAACCGTTGTGTGGTAACAAAATTTGAAGCGGACAATCCGGTGAAAGGTGCGCCGGAAGTCTTTGTAGATAATCCGCTATGTCCGACTAATCAAGAGGCATTTTGGGCAACCACGCTTTTGCCTTATATTCAAAAACATAAGATTCCAATTGACTTGGTAGATAAGATTACAGCATTGTATAAGACTTGGAATGTGAAGTATTGTAAGGGAAATGTTTTGCGTAATATCGGGCTGCACGACGAACCGTATTTTAAATATTTCGATTACGCTGATTTTCTTACACCGTATTCGGGGCTTATTCAAATCAAAAAATACGCTCAAATCAATGGTGACGGCGAATTACTTGTACATTTTGAGGAAATTACGCGCCTTACAAGCGGAGTACGTAATGAGATTTATAGAATGTTGGTAGAGGATTTTAAGTATTTTGAGTAGGTCAGTTTTCGTCGCTATTCTCCTGTTCCAAAATCGCCCTCACTTGCGCTTATAGAGCTTTCTTTTGAATTTATTAAAAAATAAAGTCTAATTATCAAAAAAAAACGGTATTGAGTATATTGTATGGTTTTTTTGTTTTAAAATACGAAAGGCATGCACCATCAAAAACTTCCCAATATTGCCCTCATCGTAGAGCAAATTCATGAATTTGCTCTACGATGACGTTGGGTAAAAATCAAATCCCTAAATACTTCACCTCCCCATTCACAATAGTATAAAGTATTTCCATATCCATAATTTCCCCATCCGGTACCGTCAAAATATCCTTAGAAAGCACCGTAACATCTCCCATTTTACCGACTTCCAGCGAACCTTTATCGCGTTCTTGAAAAGCAGCAAAAGCGCAATTTAGCGTATACGAATAAAGGGCTTCGATACGTGTCATACTTTGTTCGGGGAAAAACTCCATACCGGTATCTGCACGCTTGCGGGTCACGGAAGCGTAATAACTTTCTATCGGGTCAACATCCTCTACGGGGGCGTCCGTGCCATTAGTGACGAGTGCGCCTGCATCAATAAAACTGCGCCAGGGATAGGCTTCATGTTTGGCGCGGTGTTCGCCGAGTCGCTTCTCTACAAAAGGGGCATCTGATGTGCAATGAATACCTTGCATTGAAGCAATCACGCCCAACTCCTTGAATCTCGGAATGTCTTCTACATCAACGTGTTGTGCGTGTTCGATACGCCAGCGTAAGTCTTTTTTATTGGGGTTTTTCTCAAAAGCTTGTCTGAAAATATCCAGTACTTCGCGGTTGGCTCGGTCGCCTATCGCGTGTACACAGAGCTGCATATTGTGTTGAATGGCGAGGTCGGCAACGTTGGTGACTTCTTTGATTGTGGTCGTATTTTGCCCCAAAAAACCGGGCTTATCGTGATACGGTTCCAGTAGCCATGCGCCGCGTGCGCCGAGTGCGCCATCGACCTGCGATTTGATAGCGCGACAGGTAAAAAAACCATCACCGGCATCCAAAATCGGGAAGCCACTGAGATTGCCTTTCATCTCCTCATACGGTAGGCGCAACATCGCCCACAAGCGCAGGTCAAATTTGCCATCTTTGGCGAGTTGCGTATAGCGTTCTATCTCCTCAAAACTCGCGCCTGCATCCTGAAAAGACGTGATGCCTTTCGCCAAACATTCGCGCTGCGCGACTTCGACTGCTTCGTACCATTCGGCGAGTTTTTCCTCTTCGCTCAATCCACTTCTATACTCCTCGTAAGCAGCGTAGAGTGCGTCCATTGCTCGTTCCTCGAATGCGCCGATTGCTGCGCCCGAGGCATCGCGCACGATGTGTCCGCCTGTGGGTGCGGGTGTCTCGGTGGTGATGCCCGCGAGTTCCATCGCTTTAGCATTGGCATAGGCAGAGTGACCGCTTGCATGACGCAGCAAGACTGGATTATCTGGCGAAATCGCGCTCAAATCATCATGAAACGGGTAACCTTCCACGTTGCGTTTGAGTGGTTTGTCCCACTTTTCCTGATGCCAGCCGCGTCCGTCAATCCATTCGCCGGGTTGGGCGTCCTTTACCTTTTCAGCAACCATTGCCACGATTTCATCCCAGTTTTTTGTTTTCATCAGATTCAACCGAATCAAACTATATCCCAAGCCCGAAAAATGCCCGTGTCCTTCAATGAATCCCGGTATTGCGGTACTGCCTTTTAGGTCAATTTTTTTGGTGTCGCCTCCGGCAAATTTTTCTGCTTCGGCAGCCGTACCGATGTATTGAATACGTCCATTACCGATGGCAATCGCCTCCGCTTTGGGCTGCTTTTCATTCAGTGTAATGATATTGCCATTCAGCAGAATAAGGTCGGCAGTAGCGGCGGTGTTTTGCGAAACATCATTGCAGGCAAAACACAAAATTAAGGCGAGGGCAAATGTGAAAAGGATGGTATTTTTCATATAAGATTAATTTTGAATTTTGAATGAAGAATCACAAATAAACGAATAACGAATGAACGAATAACGAGTCAACGAAATTTCCTTTTTACACTAAAAATCCGTGCAATAATCGCCCCGTCGCTTTTGCGGCGGAGTACGCTGCTGATGAGCATATCATTATCATTATGCTCGCTGACTTCGTGATAATTCATTTGATAAATAATGCTATCGTCAAGGTTGCAATTGGCGTAATAAAACACATCTTTATAGGCGGTGTAGTAATTTTGTTCCCAACGTTCCTCACTGTATTCCTCATTAAAATATCTTGCTTCGCAGACATCATTAATGATAGGATAAGCCGCAAAATACAGTAAATTAACACCATTCAAATCATAAAAAGGATTTAGTTCGTATGCCGTTTCAAATATAGTATGTTTATCAATATCAAAACTTAAATCCCCAGATTTTAACTCCTTTAAAACACCCTTTTTTACCAAACGATATTCATTGCCGAACTCAGGAAATTTTTTGAGTTTTTCGACTTCATTTAAGGCTACATTGGGTTCGCTTTTTGCAAGGCGCGTATTGTCCGTAGCATCGCGTATGGAAAAGGTCGTCATCAGTTCGGCTTCGATTTTGCTATTCGCAGATTCAAAGGCTATCTCGCTGAAATACATGCTGTTACCAAAGCGACTCATCTTACCAGAAAGTGCCACATCGTCATTTTCCCGAAACGATTTGAGCGAACCTTCGCAGCGTATACGTATCCGCACGAAGGTCGCATACAGGCGGTCGCCCGTATCATTTTTGAGGTCAAATGACTTGGTATGCAGTCCATCGCAAATCATCTCCCAATGCAGATTTCCTAATTCCTTAAAAAGCCAGTTTTCCGAAAGGGCTTCGACTGCCATTTGCGGCATATTGATAACAAAATTTTGATTCATAATTGTTGTGGTCGGCAGTCTATCAGTCCGCAGTCCGCCGTTTTAGCGCGAAATTGTCTGGCGTTCGGCTATGGACTATGGACTATTTTTACTTCTCCAATTGTTTTAAAATATCGCCCACTGTGCCGACTTGTCCTTCTGCATTGATGTCGCTGTTGAATGCTTCGTCGATATTCACCGTCAATTCGGCGAGTGTGATGGAGTCGATTTGAAGGTCGTCGCGGAGGTCGGCATTGGCGTCGAGGCTTTCGAGGGCATCCATTCCCACACCCGTCATCGTGGTATTGAGGATGTCTAATAATTTATCGTGCATTATCGTTTGAAATTTCTGTTTAAGAATGATTATCTTCGTGCAAAGATAAGTAGTTTATTGAGTTTATAAGGTTTATTGAGTTTGTAAAGTTTACAGAGTTTATAAAGTTCATTGAGTTTATAAGGCTTACTAACTCTATGCACTCAATAAACTTTAAAAACCAATCACAAAACAGATGTCAAATATCAAATATCTCACCCAACCGGAGGCGGTTTCGATGGAAGACGAGTGGTTTGAAATAGCCAACCCGGAGCATTTTTGGGTGCAGTGGCGATATGAATTTTTCAAATCATTTGTAGGAGAATCGGAACTGACGAATAAGCATTTTTTTGAAATTGGCTGTGGGCATGGTTTGATGATAAATCAAATAGAAGCGGAGTTTAATAGCCTTGTAGATGGTTGTGATTTAAATGAATACGCATTAAATAAAATAGAAAATAATAAAGGCGAATTATTTTGTTATAATATTTTTCAACAAGAAAAAACCTTTGAAAACCGCTACGATGGTTTGATATTATTTGATGTGGTGGAGCATATTACCGATGATTTAGACTTCCTGTGTGCTTCGCTTTTTCATGTTAAATCCGGCGGCTTGGTTGCGGTGAATGTTCCGGCATATCAAGGACTTTACAGTCGCTATGATACGGTATTGGGACATCAGCGACGGTACACTAAAAAGATGCTGCACGACCTATTCCGCGAAGCGGGCTTGACAGATATTCAAGTTGGATATTGGGGTTTTTCGATGTTGCCTGCACTTGTGGCGCGTAAAATATTGCTCACCCTACGTCCGCATACTGATGTAGCGAAAAATGGTTTTAAGCCGCCCAGCGAAGGTATCAATTCATTATTCAAACGAATTATGAAAGTGGAACTGAAGTTGCTCAAAAAACCATTTTCGGGGACATCTGTCATGGCGATAGGTCGGAAACCATAGTGCGTTCGCACGCCCCGTAGCACGGTGCTTCCAGCCCGTGTTTGCGATAGTATGCGTCCTAATGCGGAACGAGTTGGAAGCATCGTTCTACGGTTTTCGGCGAAACGACTTTTACCGCACCAAAGTCACATCTCCGACATAAGGAATAATCACCCCATCAAAAAACTCAATTTCCGTATGATAAACAAACACGGCAGGATTGATAGTCTGTCCTCTAAATGAGCCGTCCCAACCCGTCGCTGGGTCATCGGTAGAGAAGTCGTAATTTTCAAAAACCAACTCGCCCCAACGGTCATATATTTTCAATTCCAATACACCAACCACGCCTTTTCCGCCATAAATCATAAAAATATCATTCGTCCCATCATTATTTGGTGAAAATACGTTGGGGATAAATATATTTCTGGTTTTATCAATCGTAATTGTAACCTCATCGGCAGCAGTGCAGCCGTCTTCGTCAGTAATTATAACGTTGTAAGTCTCTGAATCCAAGATGTTTACAATGGGGTCGGGGCAATCAATACAGCTCAAACCATTGGGCGGACTCCACGCATACGAGAGCGAATCCGTCGAATTGGATTGAGCAAAAAGCTGCGTGCTATCGCTCAATTCGACCGTAATATCAGCCCCTAAATCAACCAACAATTCGGGCGGCTGCACGATGAGCGCATCAAAAACACCGACACAACCTTGGGCATCTTGTACGTGTACGCTGTACGCACCCGCCGCGAGTCCTGTAAAGAAATTGGACACCATATAATTTTCTCCATCCAAAGAATATACGTAAGGCGACAGTCCGCCGGAAGGATTTTCTATCATAATTGTCCCCGTTTCATCGCCAAAACACACCACATCTTCCGTACTAATATCGGCAAGAATCGGCAGTGGGTCGATGAGTGAAATGGCGGCAGTCATGGTGCAGCCATTGGCATCGCTGACGGTTACGGTGTAGTCGTCGGCGAGGAGATTGAGGGCGGTTTGGGCAGTGCTGCCATTGCTCCATTGGTAGCTATAGATTGGCGTACCGCCTTCGGGCAGGGCAGTGGCAAAGCCGTCACTCAAGCCATTGCAAGTCGGGTCAGTGGCTTCGATTTCGATACTGAGGGTGTTAAGCGGCTCTGTTATAGTAATGTTGACAGGCGGCAGGGGACAGCCACTCGCATCTGTAATCACCACCGTATAAACTCCTGCCGCGAGGTCGCTAATCGTCTCGGTCATTTCGCCATTTGACCATGTGTAGGTATAAGGTGGAATGCCACCCGTCGCGCTTGCGGATGCTGCCCCGTCATTGCCACCAAAGCAGGAAACAGGCGTAGAGCTAATGTTTTCAAACATCAAAGTGGCATTGTCATTAATGGCGATTTGGGCAGTATTTTGACAGCCATTTGTATCGGTGATAGTTACGGCATAATTTCCTGCACAAAGGTTGGTTATGGTTTCAGTATTCGCACCATTGTCCCAAGTGTAAGTGAAGGGCATATCGCCACCCGCAGGTGTTGCAGACGCACTTCCATTGCAGATTCCCGAACAGGTGACTTGTGAAATTATATTGGTTTGAATGTCGAATGTTTCGTTAGCGATAAGATTGATTTCGGCAGTGTTTTCGCAACCATCAATATCCGTAATAGTTACAGAATTTATACCTTCACAAAGCATGTTGGCAGTTGGGGTACTTTCGCCATTGCTCCAGAGGTAGGTAAGGGGCATCGTGCCGCCTGTGGGCGTTGCAGATGCGCTAGCGTTGCATACGCCCGAACAAGTAGGCGTAACGTTTATATCGACTTGAATATCAAATAGTTCGTCAGATACGATATTGATTTCGGCAAAATTAATACAGCCATCGGCATCCGTGATAGTTACGGAATTTATACCTTCACAAAGTAGGTCGGCGGTTGCGGTGGTCGCGCCTGTACTCCAAAGGTAAGTAAAAGGCATTGTGCCGCCTACAGGCATTACAGATGCGCTGCCATTGCATACATCCGAACAAGCCGCTTGATTAAGAATATTGCTTTGAATCGTAAATGTCGGGTCTTGCGTCACTTCTGTCTCAACAACTACGGCACAACCCGCATCATCTGTGAGGGTGACAGTATGTGTACCAACGCATAGGTCGGTGGCGGTAGCTGTGGTCTGTCCATCGCTCCATTCGTAGGTATAATCATTTTGAATAAAACCGCCGCTACCGACTGCCGTAGCCGTACCTGTGCAGGGCAAATCTGTACAAGCCAATTCGCTGACATTCGTCACCATCGCCGTCACATTAGACCTATAAATAGTGATGTCTTCAGTAGCTGTACATAATGTCGAAAATGCAATATCGTCCAAAGCCAAATCATTGCCAAAGCTAACGGTATTTTGATTGACAATACAAATCTCTGCGGAGGTATTTGTACCGGAATTCCAGATTTCATTAAATTCTTGCCAGATACAGGTCGTACCTGTCGGCGTGAATGTCGAACCGAGTAGTTCGTCGTTGATGGAAAATTGAAGAATCGCGGGACTTGCAGGAAAAACACTCGCAACCCATGTAGAGAAATCGTAATATGTATTGGGCGCAACGTTGACCGTTTGGCACCAAATTTTTTCTTTGGGTGTAGTTGCGGCATTGACAACCATCATATTAGTTGTGTCTGTGGTGTGGTCACCGCAATTGCTCAAGTAGCTGTGTATGAAGGTCGGAGAACTGCCAACGGAATAATCCCCTTCAAGCAAATTGGCGTCATTGGGGATGTTATCGACATTATATTCGCTCGTAAAACCTGTATTGCCTTGCTCAAAATCGCCATTAAAAATGAGGTTTTGAGTGCGCGTGTAGCCTGTGACCGTGTAGGTGGTCGTGGTGTTTGGATTGGCGGTTGGGTCGGGGATGTTGGGATTGTTGAGTCCCGTTGTGGGCGTCCATTCGTAGTAATCTGCGCCTGTTGCGGTGAGGGTCGCGCTTTCGCCGAGGCATAGCGTGTCTTCGTTTGCGCTGATATTTAATTGGGAAATTAGGGAAATAATTTCGGTCGTGGCAGTGGCGGTACAGGCTTCATTGTCCGTGACGGTGACGGTGTATGTGCCTATCGGCAAATTGGAAATATCGGGCGTTTCTGCGCCATTGCTCCAGAGGTAAGTGTAGGGCATTAGACCGTCGGTAGTCATCGTTATGATGCTGCCAAATTCATTCGCACAATCAATGTTAAATACAATTGTACTAATCGCTAATTCGCAACATTCCTCAAGGATAATTATGACTTCATCCGATTGCGTATTACCACATTCGTCAGTTACTGTAACCGAATATACACCCGCATTCATGGTTGTAAATGTAGTATCCATAGAGCCATCCTGCCATTCGTAAGTAGTAAAATCGCTACCTGCATCTAGCGTTATCATTTCGCCATTACAGACGGTCGTATCTACCCCCAAATTCAAAGTAGGCGCATTCAATGGAATGATAAAATTATCAATATTATTCGTAAAATCACATTCGGCGATAGCCGTTACAGGAAAATCATTTTCCAAACTAAAAACAGGATTCAGCGAAGCGTCATCATTCACAATGACGTATATTTCCTGATTGTATAATGCCGGAATGGTATAATTTTGTGTCAAACAATCGTCTATCTCAATGCTTTGTCCCAATGTGAGTGTAATAAGTGGATTGGCAGCTGTTTGTGTTGGATTATTATCGTAAAATGTAATCGGTGTTTCGAAAGAAAGTGTATTATCGCCCATATTGCAAATCGTGAGACTGACATTAAATTCACCGGCGGCACATTCGGTACTTTCTACAGTAATATCGGCGTCGGGAGCAGGAAATTCTACATTAGAATATTGCGTCAGGAAATTATTCAAGACCATGCTATCACCTACGATATGGTGTTGTTGTTGGAAGGGCGAAACGGTGAGGTCGTCATTGATATTGACATTGAAATAGGAATGTTGATTCCAAACAGAACGTGCTGATACCCAGGGGGCAGCAGCCGAACCATAAGCGCGAACTTGATTATTGCAACTACACAGTAATTCCGTTTCGCCATCAGCATCTACATCCACGATAACAGGATATTCGTGCGAAGTGCCGGACGAACAAGGCACAGAAAGTAAGGTGTTTCCGGCGGCATCAAATATTCTCAAATCATCTTCGTCTCTATATACAATTTCCTTGTCGCCATCGCCTTCAAAGTCGAATATCGTACTACCCGTATTGCCTGAATTATCGGAGGTGCTAAAGGACCACATGAGGTCAAGCGAATTGCCAATAAGGGTCAGAAAACGATAAGTTTGTACGCCGCAAATACCGATGTCGAGTGTTCCATTATCGTCAATATCGGCGATATTTGGTTGCGAAGCGAGTACGATACCGAAGTTGGTGGAGTTAAACGTATGAGTTGTGCCGAGTTGGTTGGGCGTTTGAATATCCCAGATGTAAACATTGGCATTTGTGCCTTGTGCGTACACGATAACGGCGTCCAAATCTCCATCTCTATCCAAATCGGCGATACCTACATAACCATCGCGCGCGCCAGAGGCTTGTACCTCTACGTTCATGCTGTTATTCGTAGGATTGGTAGGGTCGAGTGTGACAGAATACACCTGATTTCCGGCAACCAATTCCAAGCCTGCGCAATCGGCACAAAACGAATCCGGCAAGACGTCCACCGCAACAGTTTGGACTTTGGCATCATCGGCTAAGATACCGCGATTATTATTGCCGCCTGTGACGAGCAATTCGCCCGTTATGCCGTCGAAAATTTGATGAGCAACATAGACTTCCGCATCACCATCACCATCAAAATCAGCAATCGAAGGACTCCAAAGCATATTGTTAAAATTGGTGTCGATACTTTGGTCAGAAATCCACAATAACTGATATTGTGTGCCGTCAAATTCGTAGCAATGTAAATGCCCTTGATTTGCGCCATTTTCATTATCATTCGCAGCAATGATGATAATTTCGGCGAAGCCGTTACGATTTATATCTGCAATCGCGACGGCATCTACCGACCATTTCATGGAAGGCGTGCTGATGGTCGCTTCGAGATTTCCGGTCTGTCCATTGATGACAAGGAGGTCATTATGTTCGTCACCGCTAAAGGTGTATGGTCCGGTTTTTCCGATGACTTCGGGGATGCCGTCGCCATCTATATCGCCGGTAATCGCGGTGTTGTAGGAGTGCCAATTTCCGGCATCGTACCGCCATTCTTCTTCCATTTGAAAGGGCGTATTGTCGGGGATAAATTCACAATCTACGGGACATTCATCGTAGTAAAAATCTGCACAAATGGCTTGGTCGCAGCAGTCGGGGTCGTAGCAATCTATCAAGCCATCGCCATCGTCGTCAATGTCATTACCACAAATTTCCGCACCGCAAAAACCAATTTTTACCTCAAAAGTATCTATAGTAATACACCCTAAATCAGACGTACCAATGATGCGATATTCGGTCGTTTGTTGGGGCTGAACGGTGACAGAAGCGCAATCATTACAACTCAATCCGCCTTCGGGTGTCCATGTAAAGGTATCAAAAAAGTCATTGACAGTAAGCGCAACACTATCGCCGGGACAAATCGTTATATTTTCAAAATTTATCTCCGAAAGAGGCGCGATTTCCAACAAAACGGTATCGGATTGTATCATATCGCAAGAGTCGATGACCGTGACCCAGTACTCGCCCGGATCGTAGGCGGTAAAGGTGGATTCGGTAGAACCGTTTTGCCAAATATATTGGTCATGCCCTGCGCCTGCATCGAACGTATGGATGCCGTTTTCGCACATCGTCACATCTGTACCGAGGTCGAGTGGCAGGATTGGCGGTAGACAAAAAGTGTCGCAAGCGCAAGCCACATCTTCGCAGTCGATGAAGCCATTGTAATCGTCGTCGATGCCGTTGTCGCAGATTTCTTCGCAAGGATCGACGCAAATATCTTCTGTCGTAAGGAAGGTGCTTCTCGTATTTTTGCCGGGAGATTGCAAGAACAAAGGTAAAGGAGAAAGCGATAAATTCACCGCGCCATCAAAGGCATTATTGAGGTCGTTTTCGGTGATAATGAGGTCGCTGATGAGGTCGCAAGGGTCGCGTGTTTCGCCTTCGAGGTTCAATTTGCCAATCAGTACATCTTGCGAACCGCTTTGCCTTTCGGCTTCGCCAATCATATAAATACCACCACTTTTTGTAAATAAATCGTAGCCTCTATCTTCATCACTAAAATCATAAGAACGCGACCATTGCGCGGCACCTTCTTTATTGGTTTTTAGCATAAAAGCCGATACAGAACCCTGTGTGTAACTGCCCAAAATCAAGAAACCATCGTCCACAGAAGCGAGGGCATTGGCACGTTTTGCACTAGCCCCAGAAATGTCGTAGGTTTTCGCCCATTCGAGATTGCCATCGAGGTCGGTTTTGTGTAAATGGAAGGTAATATCTTCGGTGTCTGTACCATTTAAATCGCCATGCGAAAGGACAAATATTTTGTCATTTTCAATAGTAATATCGCGCCCGTACAAACGCGCATTTTCAGTGAGGTTGGTTAAATAGAGCCGCGACCATATTTCATTGCCCGAAAAATCTATCTTAGTGAGCGAAACGCGCATTTTATTTGTACTGCCTCCTGCATTGCTAAATCTTCCTGTGAGGTAAATGTGATTGTCGTAAATGGCAGCTTCATTAAATGTTTCGCAACTGCCGAGGTTATAATTTTGCTGTATGATAGTGTTGCCAGAATTTCGGTCTAATTCCAATAGAAGTGCATCGCAGCCTTGATTGCCATTCGGAGAAGTTTGTCCGATAACAAGATAATTACCACCGGGCGTTTTTTCTAATACACTCTGAAAAGCTGACTGATTTGGGCTGGATAATTGCTTGAACCATAGCATATTATTATTTATGTAATCATATTTGAAAACATAATTATTTCTATTTGTATTTTGGTATATACTCCAACCTGCACCAATCAAAAAGCCATCCGAATCGAGTATCAATTCATTCATAGTCTCATCTCCGCTCGCTACTTTGAAAGTGCGCGACCAGATTTCGTTACCGTCTGCATCTATCCGCGAAAGGAGCGTACTGTCGCCCTTTCCGCCGCCCAATACAAAGCCGCCGCCCGGTACAGATACAATGGATTTTGCCTCATCGTCGATATTAGAACCAATCGTTTTGAGAAAGGTATTGCCGCAGTCTTCGCCTTCTATGAATACCCAAATATACTGGCAATGCGTCTCGCTGCACAAGCCATTGGTGATTTCCAGGCAAAGGTTGTAAGGTCCATTTTGTGCAAAGGTATAATTCGGATTTTCGTCATTGGAAAAAAGAACGTCGTCTACCGTCCAATTATAAGTGCCTGTACCGGTCGTATTTTCACTAAATGTCAATTCTTCGCCCGGAATAGGGTAGGGATTACTCGCGGTAAAATCGGCAGTCAAGGGGCATGTCACTTCTATTTCCACCTCAAAATCATCGGTACAGAGTGGGTCGCCATTCGTACCGACAAGCTGTATCGTGTGTGTGCCAAGTGTGTTGAACGTGTAGGACGCATTGCTCGTATTGGCAAAGGGTACGCCGTCGATTAGCCATTCGTAATCTGTACCGCCTGTGCTGATATTATTGAAATTGAGGGTTGTACCAATTGTGATGTTTTCGACTGCGCCCGTAAATTCGACGATATAAGGATTGGGGCAAAGTGTCAGGCAACCATCAGACGCCAAGAGGCTCGCACGAATGCCTGTCAAAAAGAATTGCATTCGGTCTTTTTGTCCTTCGGTGAACCCCAAACTACAAAACTGGTCGGTATAATCCATGTAATTCCAAATCATATCATTTTGGTCGGTAGCAAAACCCGAATTCGTGTCGGTAGTGCAGGTATTTACCTCAAAATCACAGGGAACATTGGCAGTAGAACCATCGGGTGGCGTATCGCAAACTTGGTCACCATCAGAGAGACAATTGTTGTTAATACATCCACCGTCAAAAGTATGATACAAGCCCAAATAATGCCCGACCTCATGTGCTATTACCGAACTACGAAAGGGAAAACTTCCGAAATATTGTGCTTCACATACAATGCCATCCTCCGGTCCGCCATGTGAAAAAGGGAAGTAAGCATAACCCGCTACTTCACAGCTACTCCCCCCGCAAATTCTCAGGACTGTCCACATATTGAGGTATTGAGTGGGATCCCAACGACTTAGATTTTTGAGGTCAATATCTTCGGTGTAATAGTCGAAGGAAGTCAAATCGCTTTGTATGCGGTTGATGCCCGTAGTCGGGTTGTTATTGGGGTCGCGTATGGCAAGGCAAAACTCGATTTCTACATCTACGCCCGTACCCTGATCGTAATAACCGACATTTTCAAAGGCATCGTTGAGGTCTTCAATGCCTTGTATGACTTGGGCGTCGGGGATGTTCGCATTACCGTTGTTGTGGACAACATGCACCACGACAGGTATGGTGTATATGGCGGACGCCTTCGCTTTTGGTGCTTGGATGTACTCGATGTATTCCTGTTTGACCTGCTCCTTATATTGGTGCAATTCGGGGTGAATTTGCAGTATTTGTTGATGCAATTCATCCGTACCACAAGGCTGTGCATGAGTAATGGAAAGGCTTAATAAAATAATGAGTGTGGTCAGGATTAAAGGTATTCGTAGTGGCATAGCTTTTAGTGTTTACTTTTTTAAAATGCAATATAAACAACATTCACTGCAAAGTAAAGAAACGCTTATAGGATTTTTTACAAATCAAAAGATAGTTACCAATCAAAAATGAGTGTGTAAAATATTAGGGGGCAGTTATATATGAAAAGGTGCAGCGCACAGACCCCATTTGTAAAAAGGTTATTCTTCTCTCCTCTGAAAAGGCGCATAGCGTCGGCACTCTTAGTCGAGGGTTTAATAGTGCCGACGCTATGCGCCTTTTCAAGAGTGCTTAGGTCGGGTTTTACAAAGGGTGTCAACGCTACGCGCTTAATAGAATACATTAGACTTTATTTAGAAATATTTTGTATGCAGCTAACATTGTCTTTTTCCGATACTCTTCTCCTATTTTTCGCTCCGTACCGTAGGGTATGCAGCTCAAAATGAGGCTCGATTATCGAAAAAATACAA
>Ga0209295_1000221_pt1 | contig 44581 bp, 39 predicted proteins | sample Porto_5metaG_FD_187428 | JGI IMG/M metagenome (GOLD analysis project Ga0209295, IMG submission 187428) | Marine algal microbial communities from Porto, Portugal - Porto_5 metaG (SPAdes) (version 2) | ecosystem: Host-associated > Algae > Red algae > Unclassified | place: Portugal: Porto... | reverse complement strand
AAAAATCAAATATTTACAAAGATTATTTTAATGAATAAAAATAATTATAATTCATTTTATAAAAACCCTAAATTGCAATAAAACGAAAATACACTGTCGCCTGACATTTTGAAAATGTCCGCCGACTCAAGCCAGCGAAAAGATATAAAAGCATAAAAAACCAAAAAGCAACCGTCTTGCTGAATTTATTTCAGCATCTCCCGAACGATGGAAAACCAATGTCGGTTATCATGCAAATGTACTTGGTTTATACTGCTACAAAGTTAGGGCAGTTCGATTACTTCGAAGGCATTGAAAACGACATCAAAAAATTCTTGAATTTTCCACTTCAAGCGGCTGTTTGGGACGAAATTAAAGAGTTCCATGATAGGGAATTTGTTGAATATATTGAGGAACTTCAAGACGATTAAATTAAAATATTTTCAATGCGACTAACAGGGCTTTTTATCATGATTAGCCCTTTTTCATTCATCTGATTAACAACAAAACAATGAAAAGGTATCACACATTTATCCTTATTATTACGTTTTTATTTTCTTCATTTACAACGAATCATAAACACATTATTCACCACCAAATGACCCTAATTTGGACTCTATGCTTGAAGCGGGTATTGCTCCGAGTGACTTAGCATGGTTGGAGAAAAATCCTGAATATATCGCTCCGGTTATTGGGTTTTTGGAAGCAAAAAACTTTGATAAACACTCACTTGATGCAACTACAACTACACTTCGTTTGGCAGCAAATGACCTTCTGTTTACAAGGCGTAATTATTCTGAAAAAGAAGTGAATCTGGTAGCCAAAACTTATACAGAAATCGAAAACGACTGTTGCCCGATGACTTTAGACCCGACAATCGGACTATATCGCTACGCCAACATATCAGAGGAATACGCCCTGCTAAAACAGCAATGGATAATCGACAATCCGGGTTACACTTTAACCAAAATTGGAAAAATTGGCTTATATTTGAAAGCGCAATGGAATGTATCGGTTGGGGCGTTCCATGCGGCGTTGGATGTTTGTGGGTTGATTGTTGCACTCGGTGAGCCTTGTGATTTGGTCAACGGTGTGTTGTACACTATCGAAGGTGACGGTGTAAATGCGACATTCAGCTTTGGGGCGATGATTCCGGTTTATGGTTGGTCAAGTACAGGAGCTAAATATGCGGTTTTAATCGGTAAAAATCTGAACAATAATGTCAAATATGCCTTACGTTATAAGCGGGTCAACGGTACAATTGAGTTTAGAATCAGAGGTAAAACGACATTCCGTTAGATTGTAGGTGTAACGGATGACGCTTACGAGGCGCATCATTTGATACCGCAGGGATTAGCTGGGAATGACTTGGTACAACAAGCGGCGAAAGCGAAAAATAATCATTGGCATTTACACATGCTGGATAATGGTGTGCCTGCGGAAAAGTTCACTTACAATTATGCGCCGGATGGGATTCATGCAAATCACCCGCAATATAACCGTCGGGTAGCGGAAAAATTGGAGCAATTGAAAAAGCAATTAATCAGTGATTTTGAAGCGGACGATATTGAAGATGTACCTGCGGACGTGGTGAGTGCGGCTTTACAAGGTTTTCAAAATCAACTGAGAACATTGATAAAAAACAATCCCACGACTAAAATTAATGACTTAATCATTCCATGAATATGAAATTATATCATCTAAAAAATGCTGCCGATACTTCTACTGTTGGAACGTATCCGCAACTGAAATTTTCCAATGAGCATAATCCTAATTATCATGTGGATGCCGATTATTCTGTTCGTAAAATTTCCGGGAAAAGGAGAATTACGGACAATATTAAACTACCGATATTACAGACTGTAAAGTACGCAAGACTCACCGATTATTTATCATACTCCGGACCGGGCAGCGGCGAATTACTCATATTTAATGGTAAAATTGATTTGCAAAATAGCGGTTTGAATATTGATGAATTTGAAAAATTGCCAATTCAAATAATCGGAAAAGAGCAACAACATCAATATAATGCTATGCAATTTGGCACTGTACGAGATATTATCCATTGGTCTAATTCGGTATTTTCTATCGTTCCGAAGGAAGGCTATACTTTTGAAGGTCAACATCAAATTTGGCATGAATTGAGTGAGATTCAATTTGAGTCAAAAGACAGCTACCTTCAATGGAGAAGGGAAAACCGAGAAACGGATGTAACTGTCATCAAAAAGCACCTCGCGCTCAACACGGCTCAATGGGATGTATTCCGTGTATCAAGTCCCGTTTTTGGTGTTTTGTGTACAGATAAATTTATGAATTGGGTTAAAAGTCAGGGCTTTACGGGATTTGATTTTGAGGCAGTGCAGCTTGATTTTCGCAAAGTGTTTGTTGCTGCAAAAGTAAATTGACGGATAAAAAAGCCCCGAAAACTCAGGGCTTCATCACATCACTTGTGATATAAAATAACTCAATAAATGACTGCGTTGTTCTTCGGGAATCATCTCTAATTGTGTCTGTATAGCATCGGAATCTGTGGGCGAATAATCAAAATCAGTTGCCAGACTATTCGCCGAAACACATACCGAATTTGCAAGCGTCGTTCCGGTATGTTCCTCAATTTCGCGCTTGGCGATTTTGAGGATGTAATCATACGCGAGTCCGATGATATCCATATTGAATGGGTCAACACTCTGACTTTCCGCTTGCGATTTTATGAAGTCTGCAAAGTCATTTGTGTTGACATCACATTCGGATAAAATCTCACTACATCGTTGCAAATCCAATATGCCGATACCAAACAGGTTTTTCAGTAGTACTCTCATAATTATGAATTGAATTGTGAAAAGAATTTGATTGAAAAGAAAGGTCCGTTTGATAGTGTTACATTATTGTTTATCAAGGCTTTCTGTAATCATCTGGTAATATTCAGGATGAATTTCGCAAGAAATAAAATTACGTTTCAAATCTCTGCAAAGTGTCAATTCCTTACCACTTCCACCGAACAAAATAAAGCAATCATCACCGGGCTGTGTGCAAGATTTGATGAGCATTTCAGCCAAACCAAGCGGTATTTGGCAAGGATGCTTGGTCTTGTCTTTTGACCTGTTTTTTACCAAATTAAAATAGAACCAACTGTACGGCATCCGCCCTTTACGACCTTCCGCAATAAGTTTTTGAATCCGCTTGTCATTCAACTTTTTGTAGGGAAGAGCAACATTGTCTTTGTAGAAATGATTGTGTTTAGATTTGGTCGCATGAAGAATGCTACGATGTGCCCTTGTAAATTTACGTGGACTGTGACCAATATTTGAATTATACACCCAAACATAATCCCAAACATCATGAGCGTTTTCCTCCAAATATCTCACTCGTAAATGTACGTTTTGCTTCGGGTAATTTATCATAAATAAATTGCCCGCAGGCTTTAGTACACGCATACACTCTCATGTCAGTTCGATGTACCAATTCAGGTATTCAGTCCATTTTGTAATATATTTTTTGCCGGAATAATTCACGCCCACACCATAGTCCGGGTCATCATAAACCATATCCAAACAATCATCGGGAAGGGAACGCAAAACCTCTAACACATCCTTGTTAAAGACCTGATTACGAAAGTTTTGAAGCATTGAAAAAGGAAAGGAAAATTAGGAAATGATTAATTCCTTTGATGCCGCTTGACTGGCCTGATTATCTGATTTTTATTGTTGGTCTTTGCGTTGGTTCAATGTTTCCAAAAAGATGTAAGTGCTGTTCTTCGTAGGTCAATTCTACCACAAAAGACATAAATAAAACAAGAGATTAAATCAACTCGTAAGCAGCCCACCAGCAAGAGCAGCAAGTTCTGTCAAGGGCGATTGTGAAGAGACTTGAAGGAGAGCCAACTCGTTTATATACCCTCTACTGAACTTGCTGCGATGCTAACTTTGATTGCGAGTTGATTTCATTTCTTTTTAAAAACACCAATTTTCAAAAAAGAAAAAACGTGTTATTCTTTGCATCGGTAGTGCCATTTAACCAATGGCATCATGCAACAACCCAATCAATATCAACTGACCAATTCTACGAAAAAAGGTAGTCGAAAAGGTATTGTAAAAGGTTATTCCAATCGTTCATTGCTCTGTTATCCCGGTGGGAAAACGAGAGCGAGAAAAGAAATTATCCGGTACTTTCCGAAGGGTATCACTCAAATGCTTTCGCCGTTTCTCGGTGGAGGTTCTATTGAATTGGAAATGGCAGCGAAGGGCGTAGAAATTTTCGCTTACGATGTTTTCAAGTCGCTTGTCGAATTTTGGCAATGCCTCACCAAAAATCCTAAACGACTTGCCGACCACATTCAAAAATATCATCCGCTATCCAAAAACAAATTTCGTGAACTGAAAAGGACGCACCCAACATTTACCTCGAAATATGAAAGAGCCGCGATATTCTACGCGCTGAACCGCTCGTCATTTTCGGGTACAACTTTTTCGGGCGGCATGTCGGCAGGACATCCGCGATTTACACTTTCTTCGATTGGGCGAGTCCGGCAATTTTATAATCCGAATATCTACGTTCAACAAGCGGATTTTAAAATTTCGCTCAAAAATCATCCTGATATTTTCGCATACCTTGCCCCACCGTATATAATTGACTCTTATCTGTATGAAAATCGTGGCAGTGCCCACAAAAACTTTGACCATAAAGGACTTTCCCAAATATTAAAACAGCGCAAAAACTGGATTTTATCCTATAACGATTGTCCGAAAGTAAGGGCTTTGTACGTAGGGCATAAAATGGTGAAACTGACTTGGCGGTATAGTACGGGAAAGTGTAAACGGGGAAGGGAGTTGTTGGTTTTCAGTAAAAAAGATATGAATATTTTGAAGTTATAAAGATATTTTTCATACCTTAGTCCTAAACTTATGTGTTTAATTATATTTCATAGATTCATAACTCTGTTAAAATGGACACGAAAACTACTATTACAATAGACATTACTGATAACAGTAATAACTCAAAAACCACCCCTATCGGGTGGAATGCACAAGTAATCGAAAACGCTAAAATTATGGTTATCGGAGCGGGTGCTTTAGGGAATGAGGTACTTAAAAACCTCACTTTAGTAGGCGTAAAAAATATTGTTATTGTCGATTTTGACTTTGTTGAGAGAACAAATTTAGCAAAATCAGTACTATACAGAGAACGCGATTGTACAGGTGATAAGAGGAAAGTTGATATTGCTAAAGACAGATTAAAAGATATTAGCCCTGACTTGAAAATCATGACCATCAATGGTGATGCAACCCAAGATATTGGTTGGGGATTACTCAAAGAAATGGATGTTGTTGTCAGTTGTCTTGATAATCGCCTAACCCGTATGTGGGTGAATAGAATGTGCTTTGCAATGGGTAAATCTTGGGTGGACGGTGGAATTATGGATATGGAAGGGCAAGTGGACGTATATAATTCCTCGACCAATTGTTATGAATGTGGTTTAGGCCCAAAAGCTCTGGAAAACATTCAATATAGAAACGGTTGTGTAAATAGAATGAAGCGTTACGCTTCCGCAGGCTTTGCAAATACCAACTGCATCGTAGCGTCGGTGGTTGGTGCAATTCAGGCACAAGAAGCACTAAAAATTGTAGCCGACCCGTCAAAATCACTTGCAGGGTATCAATTTTGCTTCAATGGTCGCACCAATTATTATGACAAACTCGGAAAAGTATCACCAAGAAGACCCGAATGTGGTAGTCATGAGATATATGAACCTTTGATAACTGCACCTGAACTATCAACTGAAACTTCAATAGAAGATACTTTAAATTGGTTGTCAAAACATTTTAATACGAAAAATATTAGTATAGAATTATATTATTATGTAATTTTATCTGTAATATTGGGAACTAGTGGAAAAGAAAAAGCCTTTATAAAGGCACGACCTAGAATTAGTGAAGTAGATTTAGATGCAATACGGGAAGTGGAAGACGAGGAGGTGCGCTTTAAAGATAAAATACAAACAATAGATAGTTCATTTCCTCAACCTCAATTAAAATTAAAAGATATTGGTATTCCATATTACCACGTAATTAGAGTAATTGTTGATGGTAAGAAATCTTATGTGGAATTATCAGGTGATAAAGAATTTTTGAAATTTCAGTGAACATATTTTATAAACAAAAACACTCTACAATGTCTCAAATCAAAATATCAGTAAGCATTCCTGAATTGGAAAAGGAGTATGATGTAAACGTACCGGAAACTGCAACAGGAGAAAAACTCTTCAACGCACTAACCAAACAAAATTCTTCTCTTTCTAACTCGGAAGATATCTACGAACTCTTCTCAAAAAGAGTCGGCAAAAAAGTGTACCCTGATTTCAAGAGTGTGTCTTTGAAAGACATCGGAATCAAGTCGGGAGACACTATTATTGTAAAAAAAGATTTAGACCCCGGCTGCAAATAGTACTTGGCGTACTATCATTTTTTATTTCACCTTCAATCCATTTTCCGATTGCAAGGTGTGCTTTATTCATCTTAATAAAACACAACACTTATGTCTGCCCCTAAGTATAAATCACACGAAGTCAAGGATTTACAAAGCAAAGACCCTTTTATTTTTCGTAAGATACTCGAACATGAACGAATCCACAAACTCGTTCAAGCTAATCGTGACGTAATTTCCTATGAGGTTACTCAAAATAGCAAAATCTATCCTCATCCACCTACGGTATATCACATCACGTACTCTTTAGAAAGTTTTATCGGTATTGAAGATGATGAGACAACTCCCATAAGGGGAAAAGTACATGAGATGCGTTTGGCACTTCCGACAAACTTTCCTGAGCAGACCGTAGAATGTAAGATGTTGACTCCTGTTTGGCATCCCAATTTCAGGTTTTTCGGACCGTTCAAGGGAGATATTTGTACCAACCACAAAGGATTTGGAGGCTTATATGAATTGGACGAATTTCTCATAAGAATTGGCGAATTTCTTCAATACAAAAGGTATTTGGCAGAAGATAGAAAGCCTTGGCCCGAAGACCCTAAAGTAGCGCGTTGGGTAAGAGACACAGCCGAAGCCGAAGATATTGTAAACAAAGACGAAGGCATCTTTACAGACGATTACGTATGGAATTATGCTTTTAACGAGGCTGATGTAGAGGAAGAAGATGACGACATAGTAGTTATTGAAAAAACCGAAAACAGTGGTAGTCAGGTTCACGATGAAAATATTCCTGAACCACCACAGAAACCCGCAATTAATGACAATGACAACACTGACGAAATTACTTTTGATGAAATAATTAACTAAAATCGAATACTATGATGACCCGCAGATTAGCCATATTCATCTGTTTTTTCCTACCAATTTCCCTCTTTGCTCAGGAAGCATGGAATATTGTCAATTTGTCTTATCAAGACGAAAATGGCAAAACCTTAACTTATGATATGCGCTATTACGAAGAACTGCAATACACAACAAACAGCGGAGAAGACGGGGTAAAATTCAAAGTAAGCGATTTCAGAGACAGGAAATTCCCACTTATCACTCCCGGATTTACCATTTTACGTCTCACATTTGAATTAACACCAAACTCACGTCAACTTCACGAAGGAAGGAGACAATTCGTTGAAGTCAAAGTAGCTAATAATAACAATTCCCAATATATTGATTTAGGAAGAGGACAAAGACGACAGACGCTTACATTTGTATTACGAGGAAGAGATACCGAAAATATCAGACTAAAATTTATTGGTACTAAGAGAAGAAAGTCTATCAGTGATTACACTCGAATATTCGACAGTAATCAGAAAACTATCAGTCACAAAGCCATTCTACTACCTCCATTAACCTCCAATTGTCCTAATTCACTAAGCGAAAAACAGATATACATTAGTGAAAGTGAAAGAGCTTATGAAAAATTTAAAATATTACTTCCACACACCAACATAGCCAATTATGCGTCTTTGCAAATCATCACTAATAACATAAAACAAGGTGTTAATGATTGTTATGATGATATAATGTCACAACCAAATTCCCCTGAAAGGGCAGTGAATTTATATAAAGTCTTTGCTTCGAGTGGCTTTGAACTCACACGAGAAAAACACCAACAAGCAAAGTCTATGTTGGAACAAGCTAACAGAGAATACTTTGACCGATACAGCAACCAAACCAACTGTACCGAATTAAGAAATTCATACAATAGATTTGAACGATTATTTAATGGCATACCAGGATATAGATGTTTGAAATGCCTTGAATTTGAGAGTATTGTAGATGACTGTAGAGGAGAGACGCCACCACCTCCGCCACCACCTCCGCTACCTTGTGAAGAAATAAGGTTACGATATGAAAATTCTACCACAGGCTTACGATCCCTGTTGCAGCAATGCAGAGAAAAGCAATGTGAAGCAACATTTTGTCGGGAAATTGAGGATAAAATAGCTGCAACTAATTGTAGAGAAGCATTAGCATACGCTAAAAATCGAAACCATTCTCCCGAAGAGAGAAGAGCCAAACTACAACAATTAATAAATAACGAAAAATGCACATCTGTAAAAGAGTCTGCAAGAAGCTACCTCACCACCATCCCCGAATTAAAAATAGACCAAAGCAAAGACGAGGGTATTCAAAATGAGAGAGACCCTGCAACCGGACTTATCAAACATTTTTACAAGGTTCATTTTCAGTCCGGTAAAAATATTAAAATAGACAGTATCGGTGGAATCGCTGCTTTCAAACTACAAGGAAAATGGGAATGGTTGGTCAAAGACAGCACGGTCAGCATACAAGTTGATGATCCGGAAAAAGAATATCAAGTCATTTTCAGTTCTGAAAATACCGGTGAGCGTGTGAAAACCGTACTCACAAAAGAAAAGTTCCACGCAATTGTCGATGATACCCAAAAAGGGCTTGTTTTAATAACATTGAAAAACGGTAGTCCGCCTTATTATGCCCGATTTGCCAAAGGAACAGTAAGTTTTACCCAAAGAGTCAATTCAACTGATACAATCAACCTGAATAAATTAGCCGAAAATAATGGGTTAAATGGCAGTTATGCCTTGACCATAATTGACAATACCGGAAAAGTCGGCAATAAGAAAGAAATAGTTGATTTAGTTACAAAAGGCTTCAAATGGAGTCTTTGGATGTTTCTCGTAGGACCTTTGGTATTATTAACTGGATTTATGATGTATAGAAACTTATCTGTCGAATAACGTATGAAATACTTTTTTCTACATATTATTTTTTTGTGTTGTGCTGTTTTGGGATATGGACAAGAAAAGTTTCCATTTCTTATTTCTTATAATGGGGAGAGTGTTCCATTTACTATTTCTATTGAGGATAATGCTGTTTCAAAAAACAACTTCAATACTATTACAGTAAATAAGGATAGTTTGGAAAATAATCTCTTTGAAATACATTTGGAAGCCGATGAAGAATTTTTGGTAAAATGTAGCTCGTCAAATTTACAAGAAATCATTTGCCAAGATAAAATTACTACAGGTAGTGGATTTGACGCGAAAGTACTTAATCCCAGTAATGGAAGTTCCGTCACGTTTAAAATTCTAAGCCCTGATGGTAATACAGAACTTGTCGTACATACCATTAACATTCAGTTAATCACTACATTAAAAAAAGAATCTGAAACAGCTACAACATCAAATGACACAATAAGTACTAATGAAAGTACGACGACGACAAGTAAAGTTAAACCAACTTCTGTCACCGACCCATGCGTGGGTAAAAGATACGGAGAAAGACTTCAATGTCTAAGAAAATTAGATGAAACATCTAAAATAAATACTGAAATCAATAGCCTTAATAGTGAAAAAAGGGAAATAGAAGAAGAACTCAACTCTTTCAAAAAAGAAAGTTTAGGTACAAATGTCTATAAAATCACCTGTGCTTGTGATATATCTCAATATAATATATCAGCATCAAATAGCAGCGTACAATCACGTAGTTCATATTGGAAAATAACTAACCTCTCTGAAGCATCTAATGTTATAGTTAAACACAAATCATGGAAATCTCTATATAAAAACCTGCGTTTCACATATGTAAAGCCTAAAGGGAAAAAAGTAGAAAAAGAAAAAGAGACAGAGACAGAGAAAACACCAAAAGAAGAAGAAACACCACCAAAAGATACAGTTGAAAGTCCGGCTATTAGTACACAACAAAAAATAGATACAATTAGTACAGAATCCAAATTAACAGATGAACCAACAATAAGTGAATTCGACATAAAAGAATACTGGTGGCTTGCCCTCATAGCTTTACCAATACTATTTTTATTAATGCGAGGGTTGAACAAATCCGAGCCTAACGAGGCTGAATCCGAAAATATTAAAGAAACACCTATTATGGATACATCAAAACAAACTGAAACCACCCAAGTTAAAACCACAGACGAAATTCCTGAAATTCAAATACAAGAAGTTAAAAAAAGTGCAGAACAAGCCTTAGCAAAAATACCCCTTGCAGAACTGGAAAAAAGCGAAGATTTTGTACTGATTGACCTTGAGAAATGCTGGAAAAACACTAGTGTAAGCAAGATATTTTTCGGTAAAAAAAGCATACGTGAAATTACAGAAATGGTTGGCACGCAAAATGCCTACGACCCTGATAAACAGAGCGCTGAAGAACTCTCCGAAATCGGTGGCTTTCTGTTAGGGCATTTTTACCCACAAAAAAAAGGAAAATACTATGTGTCTATATCCACCTTTGTACCTATCACACCCGAAGTAAATAATCGCTACACCGTAAAATTCGGAGACGAAGCATGGGTAGAATTGGACGATGCCTACAAAAATAATCCGGGGGAAAGATTAGTTGGTTGGTTTCATACACATCCCGGACACGGCTTGTTCCTTTCCAATGCAGACATCAAAGTACACACTGAAGCCTTCTCTGAAAAATACCAATTCGCAATGGAAATAGACCCCACAACGCCCGGTTGCGACACCGCTTTTTTTACATGGAAGAAAGATAATACACTAAATAATCAGAAAGATAGAATACCAGCACGTTGGGATAGATTAAAAGTTTTAGAATTACATTCGAAAGAAAAATAACATGCCACACCAATGAACAGATATACAATTTTTATATTATTACTTTGTTTCTGCGGACTTACCGGACAACATATCTACGCCCAACCCGAAACTGAAACAACAACTTCAAACACCGATGTCGAAATCCAAATTGAAGGCAGTAAGCGTTCGATTATCATAATAAAAAAACGAGGTGAAGAAGCCTATCACGACGAAAAAACGCAAACGATAGACTTCTTCTTCGTCGCGAATGACAATGGTGAACATTTTTGGGATTTTTATGAAAAAAATCTGAAAGTAACCGAAAAAATCAACGATGATAGTACGGATTTGGACATTATTTTTCAAGGTAGATTAGATGATAAAGCAACTTTCGGACAAGAAGTTTATCAGGTAAAAACAAGGTCAACGAAAAATTATCATCGGGGAAAAAGAACATACGATGTTATATGGCATAGACCTGACGCTCGCGAAGATGTATTAGCTCCTCCTGCTACAGTTGAAAAAGATTGGTCAGCATTAGGCGCATTTTCGTTAGTCAAGGGACGCTCCTTTTGGGATATTCTTGTCTCATGTTTGCTACTGCTTGCGGTTATTCTACTTGTGTTTAGTGAGATATTTCCACTCTTTCATGTCCAACGATTCAAACGTAAATACGTATTTCCCTACTCTGCCGTACAAAAACGCAATGAAAGAAAACTTCACCCGATTACCGGACAACCTATCCCGCCCGGAGAATTGGTGGTTAAAATGTGTGACAAAGAATTTTGTAATGTTCCTTTGAGTGTTTGGAAAAGAAAAAATTACCAATGCTCACATTGTCCCGACCAATGTGACGGCAACTTAGACACTTGGTCGCAAAGCTTTTTCACGCAAAAAGGCGGAGCTAAAAAACTCAACTGGCTGTGGTTTGGCGCAGTTGGTGGTGCTTTGGCATGGATAGCCAATGAAGTGCTAAACCTCGCCATTCCGAATATTGCTCCTCAATTCGAATATACATTGCTTGGGGCAGCTATCGGCTTCGGTTACGCCTTTATGCTCTCTTGGGTGCAGGAATTAGGGCAGGGCAGCAGCTTTTCTTATCTGTGGTTCTTCCTACGTACATTAATCGGTACGGCTCTCGGAGCTTTGATTTTTTGGGGATTCAGCATACTCGGTGCCGATAACTTATTCGTTGCTATTGCATGGGTGCTGTTTTGTACACTTTTAGGATTAGTGTTGTCCATCCAATCCGCTGTTTTACCGATCCGAGGTATTTTGAGCGGACTTTTTGCGGGGCTTATGTCTGCATTGATTTATTATGGTTTACCTAAGCTTTTTACCGACCCTGATGCGGCTTTAGTCAAAATGATCACGCTAATAGCCACCGGGGCTGTATTGGGCTATTTCATCATACGAATTGTACAACAATTAGACAAAATCGAACTCGAAGTCATTCGCCCCTCTGCGCGTAGCGGACTGGTATTTTCATTGGATAAACACCTCAAAGCAGGTTCAGAAGTCATCATTGGTAAAGACATGAAAACCTCCACCGTGCGTGTAAAATGGGAAGACGACCACGCACTCGGACAACATGCCATCCTTCAAATGAATGACAATAAAGTATTCATCAGTCCGCTTGGCGAAGCCGAACTTTGGATTGAAGATGACCGCCTTATCAATGGAAAAAAGAAACAACTCAAAGGTGGTGAAATCATCCAACTCAGCCGAAGCGACAGAGCAACGACTTTCAAATACTTGCAAAAAGCCTGATTTAAAAACGTTTCATCTAATTTTCACGCTAAAATTTTCCCGTTATGAAAACGATATTGTATTTACGAAATTTTGTTTTAATAATATTTTCTTTTTTTGTAGTTTCCCTACATGGGCAGACAATTACAATTACTTTTTCAGGTGGAATGAACACTATCTGTTCAAGTGACAATATAACTATCTCATCCGCTTTTGATAGCGGAAATAGTAATTGTAATGCAGGTAGTTACAGTTGGCAATTTGACGATGATGGAAGTGGTAATTTTAGTGAAATTACATCGTCTAAGTTTTCTGGTGTCAATGACCAAACATTAACAGGTAGTGATATTACAAGCAACTACGATGGTATCATATTTAGACTAAAAGTTGTTTTAGCGGGACAAGCACAAGACAATTGTAGTGCAGTTGGAGATAGTATCTTCTCTAATGAAATTACGTTATCTGTAAACCCACCTATAGACTTGATTGATAACGTAGATATTACACCCATGAATGGTTCACTTTGTATGGGAGAAACCTATACACTCAGGGCTGTACCCGAGAATAATTCTAATCAAATATTTTGGTACGATGATCCGGAAATGACTAACGATGATTCAATAGGTGAGGGTACATCAACAGTTGCCGTATCCGACGAAGGAACATATTTTGTCAGACGAGAGATTGGACAGTGTGTATCCGAAGCAACTGATATTACTATTACATATTTTAATACGCCCCCGGAAAGTATAAATGGTACAAGTCCTACTAATTCAGTCTGTCCTGAAGATAGCACAACATTATTTGTGATGGGTGGTGCCGATGGAACTGTCAGGTGGTACTCTGAACCTGACGGTATGGGAACTTTACTCAACATCGGTAATACATATGAAGATATTTCTCCCGACGTAACCACCACTTACTACGTCAGAAGTGAAGGAATGTGTAATCTAAATTCCAACGAACTTCCAATGACTGTCACCGTCCTAGAATCTCCACCACCATTAACGGATATTACTATTACTCCAACTGAGTTTTGCGAGAGTGACACAATCACTCTGACCGCTACACCAGATAATAACCCCGGACAAATAAATTGGTACACTGCATCTAATGGAGGGAGTGCGTTACAAGGCACAGGAAACACACTCACAATACCAGCTATCGCTCAAACTTATTACGCCAGAAGAGAAAACGGCTGTAACGAAGGCAACTCTGCCGATGTTTCAGGTCTCGTCACACCATTACCGGGACCAAGCGCAGCCTTTGAATTGCCTGAAAGTATATGTGTAGGCGATACTATTACAGTGCAAACCGCTCAACAAGACGATGCGAGCTATGAATGGAATTTCGCAAATGCTAATACTGATGACGACACCAACAGCGAAGGACCTATTAGTGTTTTCTTTTCCGAATCGGGGCAAAGTGAGATTTCACTGACAGTAACCAATCCTGGCTGCGAGGTAACAAGTACCAACACAATCACAGTATTAGACGGAATTCAAATCAGTATCGACAATAACGCTCTCTCAGATACACCCGAATTTGAAATAGCCGCTAATACAGTGACGATTTACGAGTTAAGTTCCAATTTTGAAAATGTAGCGTACGAATGGAGTTGCCAATTAGAAAATGGCAACTTAGACGGCTCCGCAGGTTCAGGTTCAGGAGCAACCATATCAAACACATGGAATCTACCCGATGGGGAGCAACAAGCCGAACTGTTATGTACCGTCAATGTAACGGCAGCATGTGAAGGAACAGGGCAATTCAGATTAATTGTCCGCCCCTTGATGTTTATTCCCGATGTCATTAGCGTTAACGGTGACGGTATAAACGAGTGTTGGGACATCAACCTCGCCCAACAAATAACTTATACCACAGAAGATTTTACGATTAAACTCTACAACCGAAGCGGAAAATGTGTGCGTGGTTGTGATGATACTTTTAGTATTGGAGATGCCAAAGAATGGTGTGGTGAGGGCTGCCCTGCCGGACCATACTGGTACGTAATCGAAGGACCTGATGGATTTCAAGAAACCGGTGCTTTGACACTCATCAGATAAGACCGAAAAATGTATCAGTTTTATATTCAAATTATCTTTTCAAGAATAAAACGCGCTGCCATGAAAAAATATATTACATCTATTATAGTCTTAGCCTTTTACATGACCTCACTTTCGGCACAAACGGAAGAAGTATTCTCCATATTCTCTCAAAGATACCACCTCAACAACCCTGCGGCGATGGGTTTGGATGGTTACACCCATATCAATTTGGGTGCGTATCAAAAATGGTTTGGAATAGAGGATAATCCTCAGACCTTTTTTCTGGCATCGTCCAGTCCGTTTTTAAACAGATCGCTCGGGCTCGGTGGTACTTTGGTCATTGATAAAGCTGCCGGAATCAATACCACTCGCCTCAATTTAAATGCGAGTGTCCACCTCAACCCCGCAAGTGACGGCGTTTTCTCAATAGGTGCTTCTGCCGCATACTTAGGTATGGGTTTGGGAGCATTCAACGTTCCCGAAGCTCTCGCAGAAGTCAACTCTTCCATTATCAACTTAGGCATAGGTTTAAATTATCATCAAAAAATGAAAGATAATTCATTTTTCAATTTTAGAGTGACGCTACCGCGATTTCCGAGAAGTTTTGATTTATCTCGCAATGCAACTAATGTGGACGAAGCTGCTTTTACACTTTCCAATGAATTTATAGTACAAGCAAATTTAAAATACGCCATATCCGATGGAACATACTTCATCCCTTCATTTCGCTATTACACCGGAGTGACGGAAGATAGTGGTGTATCCAAAAGTCAGGTGATAGATTTGGGCTTAGGAGTTTCATTTCTTGAAGATGCTTTTAATGTTCGTTTAGGATTCAGGACTACAAATGCAAGCGCAATATACGGCGGTATAGGTTATCGGTTCAATCAAAAACACGATGCTTTTGTTTATGTTGAACCCGTTGGTGATTTAGGAACTTCGGCTGCTTTTGATGCAGATTTTATACTTGGAGAAGCACAGCCACCTCCAGAGAGGAGTCCAAAAAAAATAAAGCCTAAAAAAAGTCCTAAAGTCAAAGAAACAAAAGAAAAACCAGTAAGAGAAAGACCAAGACGAGATAATATTTCTTGTTACAAAGATGTTGATTGTATAGTAACAAAAATTCAATCCATCAATAGCGATAATATTTTTGACGTAAGAATCGACAAATCTTCAAAATTTGAATACGTCATCGTAGGTTTCGCAGAATCGCGAAATAATTTATTCAATTATTTTGAGGATGATAGATTTTTATCCAGTATTGCATTGGATAAACTATTGGATTATATAAAAGAAATCAATGAAGAAATTACAAAAGACAACAAAAATATTGGTCAGATTACTTTAAAAGCTACAATTAAAAAGCCATTAGATGGAAATCCTTACGCATTTTACAAAGGGAAAGACGTCTTGGTAGAATACTGGGAAGAGGGTAAAAAGGAAGAAAAAGAAATAAAAGAGGATTACAACATGAATGAAGCAGAACTCGCCGCAGTAAAGCTCCACTATTTAAAACAAGAATTTACAAAAGAGGTTTTAGGTGGTGACAGCGCAAGCACACGAATAGAGGTAGTACACAAACCCGGAGCAGATGATTACCGATACATAGAAATCATTTTAGTCATCAGATAGTTTTTCAATGAATGAATTTTGAAAGAATGAATGAATCAAATGCGACAATGCTGAAATGCGTTAATGCGACAATATTTTAACAATTCATTCATTCAAAATTCATTCACTCATTCATCAGAATCGAACTATAAACACTATCCCTACGCTCAAAAAAACGCTCGCGCTCCTGAAAAGGCAGGGGCGGCGGCTTCGGCAGATAAGGAAAAGCACTCACAAAATCATCTTGCAAAGTACCGTCACCGCGCCAAAAACGCAAGCATACATGCGGTCCGGTGGCATTGCCTGTCGCGCCTACATAGCCGATGACATCGCCTTGACGTACTGTGTCGCCTTCTTTGACGGAAGCCTGAAATTGGGAAAGATGCAGATAAGCGGTCGCATAGCCCTTGGCGTGTTTTACTTTGATATAATTGCCGCTTCCTTTACTGCGTGTTCTTTGAGTGATGATGCCGTCGGCGAGAGCGAGGACTTCTGCGCCTTCGGGGGCGGCGAAGTCTGTACCTCGATGGGCTTTGATTTTCTTTAGGTACGGATTCAGACGGGTAAGGTCATAGCGGGAAGATATGACGGCATACTTGACAGGCGAACGCAGAAACTGCCGCTTCCACGGGATGCCTTCATAGTCAAAAAAAGTGCTGTTGCCCTGATGTGCAAACTTAACGGCAAACAAAGTAGTATCCAAATCATGAGATTTCAACAGTAATCCGGCAATTTCTTTGGAGTCAATATCGTCTTCGCCCTCATATTGAGCAACAGACCAAACGATATACACCTCGTCATCTTGACGAAGATTACGCAGACCGATAGACCATGACAGGATATTTTCGACATCTTCAAGAATGTCCCACGGAATACTGATCGTATTATCATTTTGAGTCATCAGGGTGAGCATATCATTTTCCAAAACCCACTTATCGGTTTTGAAGGTATGCAATAGCTTTTTCTCTATCGTTACAGGTTCGGGAATCTCATCATCGGAAGAACGAAAAAGAAAAGGTAAAGACAACAAAGCCAACAACACAAAAACAAAACTGGCAAAAATCATTTTGTGCCGTTTGACAAATGCCAAAAAAGAGTCGGAATCATCCTCAATGATAATGATTTCGTCATCAGTAGCATCCGTATCCGTGATGATTATATCGTCATCGGATTTCTCGTTGATTTCTATGTTGCTGTTTTTGTTTTTAAACATAGGTCAAATATGATAAGTGAAGATGCTCAAATTTCGTAAATATTTCACAGACTGATAAAAAAACAGTTAAATATTTCATTTTTTTATTCAAATAACGTCTGTGTTAAAAAAAATTGTATAACTTGTATATCATTTTCCAATTAAACTATAACTTTTATGTCAGACCACTTCATAGACAATCCCGTAACCCGAAAGCTGAATCAACTGGGTGAACAATGGAAAGAATTTGAGGAAACCTCTAATGCGCTCATTGGTGTGTGGAAGGTCAATGAAGAACAAGTGCGTATGATAGAAGGATTGGTTTATATGGAAGATTCTGAACAAAAAGTCGTTGAGGCTTCTGTATTTATTGCCTTTGAAAACCCCTTCGACGACCCGGAAACTTACGCATCCGGCTTAATTCAGGAATTTCAAAACAAGGCAGCCAATCCGGTAAGCAAACAAGCCTTGAAGGGAAGAGGTATTGATATTGACACACTCCAAATCGACGAAATACAAGACACTAAAGCATGGCTTAAATTAATGTCCGACTTCGTTCAATTGCTCGGAGAACCTGTCGAAAATTTCGTTGCTTATCTCATGCCCTCATACATGTATGATAATAAGCAATTTGTAAAGTGGATAGAAAAATTCCTACATGTCAATTCAAGCGGAGTAGTCAAATTAATGTTGCGGGAAGAAATCAAACATCCAATCTTAGATGACTTGTTCAAAAAATACCCTGATTACGTCAAGCCATTAGAGCCTGATATTGACATGACAAATATTTACAACGAAATATTTGACGAAGCAGCTAAAGGAAAAGAAGAAGAACCCGCAACAAAATTTGAAAAAGCCATGCTCAATGCGACGATGGCTTCCAACGAACTTAATTTACCCAAAGCCGAAAAAATAGCCAATGAAGCCATAAAAATTGCGGAAGAACATGGTTGGTATCAGTACCAAACCGGAATATACATCATGCTTGCCAATGGATATATCGGTCTAAAAGACTTTGACATGGCTCTCCAAAGGTGCAAAGCAGCACGCGAATCAGCAATTAAATACGCCCCGGAAAATGAAAAAGTCTCCAAGCAATGTCAGGTAACCGCTATTATGGGTGAAGCAGGATGCCACTTGGGAAAACAAGATTTTGAAAGCGGAGCCGAGATATACGCCCAAGCCGCCCCTTTAGCGAAAGACATTGAAACCCCACATCTGGAAGTAGAAGCATGGCGAATGACCGCTTATTGCTACCAATATGTAAGAAAACACAAACTGGCATGGGAGTATTACAATAAAGCATGGGAAGCAGGTAAAAAAATGAAAGCGGAAGAACGCCCCAATACAACACTTCCATACGTAGCACAGGGCTTAATGAAAACCCGAAGCAAGGCAGACATAAATATCAGTAAAAGAGACCTCGAAAATGAAATCATAGAAATGCTTGGAGAAAACTGGCAAAATAACTTAGCAAAAACAGAATAATATGCTACCGGTAGCAACACATTTTAGTATGGTCATGGGGACGGATATTCACATCAATATCACCCCACCCGGAGCACCCGCTCCCATACCGCACTTTTACTTCGGTATCATCATGGATGTGTTTGATTATATTCCGAAGATAGGGCAGACGGTTGAGGTCAATAAACGTAAAGTAGCTCAACCGATGACCGAAGCTGTATTTGTACAATTTCCTTTGGTGGGTCCCTTCGCCAAGTGGCCCTTTATGAAAGGTGAGGCTTTTTTAGGAAGTGCTACGGTAGGAAGCATCTCTTTGACAGTCGGGCAGATGTTACAGTCTATGGCTGCCCTTGCAGTAGGGGTAGTATCGGAAGACTTGGGGAAAGCCATAGCACCAGACCTGCCAGAACCTACGTCAGTTTATCCTTTTACGCGCTTCTTTGAACCCGTCTTGAGTTGCTCCGATATAGGTATTCCTGCCCCGATGAGTCCCGATAAAAAGGGTGGAGTTAAAGGTCTTGCATTTTTGGGAGGCTTGGTACTCGGTGGACCTTGCGGACCGCCCGTAACTGCCGGAGGCTTTCCGCGCCCCGCGCCTTTGAGTGCTTTCGCCATGCGTATCGCCATGAAGTTCTTGATGAAAAAACTGGGCAGCAAACTGTCTGATTTGGGGCATGGTGCAGCAAGAAAATTAAGAGACCTCATGAGCAAGTCCAAGTTTTTTAGGAAACTTGCCAATAACGATAATCTATGGAATAGAGTACATAGGACTATTTGTAGTATTTTTGGACACCCCGTAGATATAGCTACTGGAAAAGTATTTACTGACAGTGAAGATTTCAATATTCCCGGACCTATCCCACTGATATGGGAAAGAGTATGGCATTCTGCCTCTACCTACAACGGCGCACTTGGACACAAGTGGAGCCACAACTACGACATGGCACTCAGCCCTGAATATGTCGAAGAAGAACATGTACTCCGTCTGCGAATGTCAGACGGCAGAGCAGCTTATTTTCCGACATTGGAAGAAGAAGACACCTACTTTGACCGACAAAATCGTCTTGACATTTTCAAAGACGAAGAAGGCTACTACATACGAGACGACAAAAGACTATACTACCGTTTCCATGAAAATATGGAAGGCGAATGGAAACTTGCCCGTATTGAAAACGACGATAAATTCAACATACAATTTGAATATGACGACTTCAACCACCTTCAAAAAATTACAGATAGTGTTGGCAGGATATTTTCCATAGATACGGACGCATTAGGAAGAATCACCACTATACATGCCCCGCACCCCGACCGCCCCAAAAAGACTTTCCCGATAATACAATACCGCTACGATAAAGCGGGAGATATGGTAGAAGTATTGGATGCCCTCGAACACCCTTTTTGGTACATCTACGACAAACACCTCTTGGTGCAGGAAACCAATAGAAACGGGCTCAATTTCTACTTTGTATATGAAGGTGAGGGTATAGACGCTAAGTGTGTACATACTTACGGCGATGGTGGTTTGTATAATGGCACACTACATTATGAAGAAGGAAAAACCACTATAAAGCGTATCGTAGCTCACCCTGACGGACATACAGATACATATACAGAAGTTTATTATCACGACGGTGCAGTAGTACACCACAAGATAGACGCATTGGGCAATGAAACTAAATATGAATACAACGAATTTTACGAACTACAAGTCGAAATAGACCCTTTAGAGCATAAAACTGACTACCAATACGACGAAAGAGGCAACTTGATGCAAACCACTTACCCTGACAAGACCAAAATACAAATGACCTACTCCGCCGATGATTTACTATTAGAAGCTATAGACCAAGTCGGCGGAAAATGGAAATGGGAATACGACGATAAAGGACGCTTAATACGGCGGACGGACTGCATGGATAGAGCCACCAAATACAAATACGACGACAAAGGCTTGCTCACACAGTTCACCGACCCTATGGGCGGACGCACCCTTATCGGCTATAATAAAAATAAAGAACCCGACCAAATCACCCTGCCCAATAATGCCTCTACACGCTGGCAGTACGACCGCTTGGGCAGAAGCAAAGCCACCATAGACCCCAAAGGCAATACACAACGCCGCACTTTTGACCTACTCGGACAAGTCACCAAAGTGCAAGAACCCGATGGTAATGTTCTCAAACTAAAGTATAATGCCCAAGGCAATGTCATCCACGCCAAAGATAAGCAAAGAGACATCCGCTTTGAATATGGTGGTGTAAATGACCTCATAGCCCGTATAGAAAACGACACAAGAGTAGAATTTAAATACGACACAGACAGCCGACTCATAGCTATTGTCAATGAACATGGCTCAGTCTATAAATTTGACCTCAACGCCAATGGCGAAGTAGAACTCGAAAGCGGTTTTGATGAGATAAAACGCCACTATAAAAGAGATGCCAACGGCAAAGTCACCAAAGTCAGCAGAGCATCCGGTATAGAGAGTTTTTACCAATATGACCCCATGAGCAGAATCACCCAACGCCTGCACTCTACTGGTGAAATCGAACAATACTTCTACCGCGAAGACGGCGAACTCATACGCGCCGTCAATGATGATGCCGATGTCGTTTTTGAAAAAGACCTGATTGGAAATACCATTACCGAAATACAAAACGGCTATCAGGTACACTCCGAATATGACGCTATGGGTTTGCGGACACGCCTGAATACCTCACTCGGACTGGACTTGGCGATTGTCCGTGATATAATGGGCGATGTATCGGGCATGAGGACGCAGGGCAAAACGCCCCCTTGGGAAATACAACTCAAGCGCGATATCATGGGGCTGGAACTGGAACGACTTCTACCCGGTGGCGTAAAGGGTAAGTGGGACAGAGACCAGCTTGGTCGTCCTGTACATCATCATGTCTTTGGTGGAGACGGAAAAGCACAACGCTCCCGTGCCTACGAGTGGGATGTCAACTACCGTCTCAAACGCTTCATTGACTTCGGAAAAGATGTCACCCAATTTCAGCATGATAAGGTGGGCAACCTCAGCTCCGCCATATACCCCGATGGTAAAAGCCAATATCGTAACCCCGATGCTACAGGCAACCTATTCCGAAAACTCGACAAAGACAACAGAAAATACGGACCCGCAGGAAAAGTCCTCGAGGCCGAAGGCACACATTATGACTACGACCCCGAAGGCAACCTCATAAAAAAAACAACGCCACAGGGCGAAGTATGGCACTACCAATGGAACGCCTCTGGAATGTTAGAAAAAGTCACTTGCCCCGACAAAAAAGAAGTCACTTTTGCTTACGACGCACTCGGCAGACGCAACGCCAAAACCTACGACGGCAACACAACTCGCTGGATATGGGACGGGAATGTGCCCCTGCACGAATGGCAGATGCCTACAGATAAACAAAAAAATGTTATCTTTGCAGAATACCCCGGCATAGACATAAGGCAAGACGACTATGATGATGAAATCATCTTCACAGAAAAAAAACTACTGCCTTACGCCGATACAGGTGACACCGACACCATCACCATAGAGGAAGTAAAGACGACCTCAAAAACCGTACAGGCAGCCCCGCAGCCACAAGCCTTGCAGATACCCGTACCGCTGGACATGGTCACTTGGCTCTTCGAACCTGAATCTTTTGTACCTATAGCCAAACTGACCAAGGACACCCAGTACAGCGTACAGACCGACCACCTCGGCACGCCTATATCCATGCACGACCATAAGGGCAAAAGAACCTGGGCTTGCCAACTCGACATATATGGAAAAATAGATATATTACAGGGAGATGTAAGAGGCTGCCCTTTCCGCTATCCTGGACAGTATGAAGATGTAGAGACAGGACTGTATTATAATAGGTTTAGATACTACTCGCCTAGTAGCGGAACTTATATCTCTCAAGACCCAATTGGGCTACTCTCGGGCGAACCTAATTTTTACGCTTACGTAAAAGATTCTAATAGTTGGGTTGACCCTTTTGGACTTACAGGAATAGTTTATTTAAGAACTTGGGTTGATAAGAATGGTGTCATAAAAAATTACGTAGGTAAATCTAAAAGTCCTGAAGCATTCGAGAACAGAAAATCAAGCCATAATTCAAAATTGAGAAAAGAATTAGGGCAAAAAGGGAATAGTAAAATTCACTATGAATTTGAAATATTAGAAGATAATATAAAAGGAACAGGAACCTTAAGTGATGCAGACGCACTTGCTAAAGTAGAAGAAGACTGGATTCGAACAGGAGATGGGCCTCAGAAAAAAGGAGGAAGCTTAGAAAACAAAATTCATGGTATGAATGATGACAGATACAAAAATGCAGGAGGAACAATGTGTAAAAAATAAAATTTCAGGAATGAATGATACAAAATTCAATGAAAAGGGAGAAAATATTGATAAAAAGGGTAAAAAAATAAGCTTTGACTAGTTATGAATAAAAAACACATTTTAGAAGAAGGTCAAATTTATGCTATACCATTATCTGATGGGAGTTTTACAATAGCGCAATTAATTAATTATCATAAAATTAATTCAAGAGCTTCGGAAGACACCTTTGCTTTTTTTAATTACAGATTTTCCTCTTTAGAGGAAGTTAAAGAAAAATTTAATGAGTTAGATTTATCAAATTCATTTGCAATGGCAACTACAAACAGTAAACCTAAAAGTTACAATTGGAAATTAATTGACAAAAAAAGCATTGTATTAAAATTTGAATATAAAAACAATATAGGCTCTTTAGGATTGTATAATAACCGTTCAATAGACCCAGGAATATTTTTAGAACCATTTTTTGGCTTATATCCTTGGGATGCCTATCCGAGAGGGTATATTGACAAACACATATTACGTAACGCAGAAATGGGGGAAGACATAAAATATACTAAAGACTATACCACAAAAGAATTAATTGAAATTTTAGGAGAAAATCACATAAAAGTGAAAGAACGTTTAAAATAATAATTATGGGAGCTTGGGGAATAGGTAATTTTGCAAATGATGCCGCAGGAGATTGGTTGTATGAGTTTGGAGAAAATCCAACAAAAGAGTTTTTAGAGAAAACTTTAGAAGCAGTTTTTCAAGAAGAATATTTAGATTCTGATACAGCATCAGAAGCACTTTCAGCAGTTGAAGCTATTACTTTAATAAAAGGAAATTCAAAAGAAGATGAAGAAGAAGAAGAGTTAGAAAACATTGATTTTGATGCTTTAAAAAAGGGCTTTGACACAACATTATTTGATAAATCTATCAGATGTATTAATCGTGTTTTAGATAAAAATAACAATGAACTTTATGAACTGTGGGAAGAATCAGAATCGTTTGAAGATTGGAAAAAGGTTGTTTTAGACTTAAAAAACCTTGTTTACAGCTTCCAATAATTCATAAAATCTAAAAACTATTAACAATACACTTTTGTCCTTAAATCTCTTTGTTTTCGGGTGTTTCCGTCCTTTTTTGCTCTTTTTATTTTTGCCCTGTATTTGTTATTTAGGCAGTTATTTCTCTTGCTGTAAGGCGGTTAAAAAACTAACTAAAAAAAACCTTTCACCTTTGGTGCAAGAAAAATAAACTTGGGAGCGGTCGTGCCGTGGATTTCTTGTTTTACACTTTATGCGGATTCACGATTTGTAGTCTTTTGATATTGCTCCATTCGCTACGCATTTGTTTAATGTGTTAGTTAAGGCTCTGCCCTTGTATTTATCGGGGACAATATTTTCTGTCAGCATTTTTATCAAATATAGTTCTTCCAACTCACACAAAAGCCCCATAGCCTTTTGATTAGTAACTTGTAGCGTACTTATGCAACAAAAACCAAACAACGAAATAAAAGAAAAAATCATCCGCCTCATCATCTTTTTAGTGGTGTTTGGGGTCTTGTATTTTTTGCTGTCTGATGGTGATAATACTACGGATAGCACTTTCCGTCAGCTACTTAAAGGGATATTCCGATAAATATGGAAAAGCAGCCACTCAGCAATCAGCAAAAAATCCTCCGCGTCGCTTATGTCGTCATCGGCTTGGTGCTGATGTATTTGTTTTTGAGATACGATGAGTTGGGTGGCTTCAATACGATACGGCGGTTGTTTATGAAATTGCTTAGAGGTTAAGGTTTATTCAATCACTCAAAACATCAATAAAATGGGAGCAGCAGCAATACAAGGCGTACTCAACTACGCACAGCGCAACAAGGGCAAGCGGGTATTCGCCGATGTCAAGGGCGCACGCGGGGAGTGTTGGGATTTGGCATTTATGGCACTCAAGGAGTCCGGTGCCAAAACACCGCACGACTATGGCAGAAATCCCTACAAATGGTCTGATACCAAAGTATCTCTCAATAGAGCTGCGCCCGGCGATATTATTCAATACAAAAATCTCCGCATAGAAATCTATGAACTTAAAGAAGAAAAAGCTGAAAAGCAAAAGGGCTTTCTTGAAAAAATAAAAAAAGCAAAAGACTATCTGGAAAAAGCCCAAAAGAAAATAAAAGAAGTTTCATCTCAAATCCAAAACATCAAAGAAAAAGGCGAACTCGACCTAAAAAAACTGGCATCAGATATAACGGGCTTTGAAAAAACCAGTGCTGCCAAAATCGCCAAAATGATGAAAGAAGTCAAAAACCTAAAAGAGAAAAAAGATGAAAAAGCAGCCTTGCAACTAATGTCCGAAATCACCAAACTCGAAACCAAACATGCTAAAGAATTAGCCAATAAAGTCAAAAAACTCAAGGACTTCAAAGCCAAAGATGTTCTCAAAATAGCTGAGAAAATCAAAAAACTCCATGAAAAACAGAGCAAAGAAGCCCAAAAAGCCAAAAAAATTGCCAAGAAAATCAAAGAAGCAAAAGATAAAAAGGTGATAAAAAAAACACTTACACGATGGTATGAAATCGGACAACCGCGACATACGGCTATCATCAAAGCCATTAAAAAAGACGGTATCATAGAAGTCTATGAGCAAAACATGGGTGGCAAAAAAGAAACCCATATCAATGAATACTACCTCAAGCCCGGCATTTACAAAAAATCGGCAGATACCAAAATTGAAGTCGTAAAAAAAAGAGGTAGTTTCATCATCTACCGCGCCGAAGTCAAGCGATAGCTGCCATATCCGCTATTCCGATATAAAATAAGGCAATAAATAAAAAAAATCATTCGTTTATTTTATAATTTAACAAAATAATACTTATATTAGCCCTTGATTAGAACGAAATTAATATTTCGCAAAAAAAACATACAAAATAAACCAAACGTGATATAAAGCACGTTACCAAACAAAATCGGCAGATTTGCCCTAGAATATGATACCTAAGCTCCTATATGAAAATCTATTGCTTACCGCCATTGAGATTGCCAAATCCATAGCGCGAGATTACCGTCAAAGCACTTTTTCGGGCAGTCATGTTGTGAGTGCCTTGATGCAGGAAGATGTAGAACTCGCTTCCCTTTTGGAAGAATGGGGCGTGGATGTCGGTTACATCAAAGAATGGACACAAATCCGCATAGCAGACCACCCAAAAGGCATTGGTGTCACGGAAGAACCCGAAGCCGATAAAAGCGTCAGCAAACTCATGGAATTTGCAGATGTCGTGCGCCTCAAAATCGGACATCAAAAAGTCACACCATTATCCGTACTCATTGCTGCCTGTCGTCCTGATGTGGTCTATACCACCGACCAGCTAAAATCTTTCCCTGTTACCGAATCCGAATTGCTCAATTTTGCTCTTCAAAATGCAGGTATTCCTACGACAACTCCCGCAAGCAACGGAAAAAAAATCTCTGGTAGCGGAGGCATTACGCAGCAACCCAACCTCAAAACCCTCACCAAATTTTGCATTGACAAAACCGCCCTTGCCCGCGATGGTCACTTAGACCCTATCGTTGGTCGCGATGGCGAAATCCGCCAAATGATAGAGACCCTCAGTCGCCGTACCAAGCCCAATGTCTTATTGGTTGGTGAAGCGGGAGTCGGCAAAACCGCCCTAGTAGAAGGTTTTGCCCTCAATATCGTCAATGGCGAAGTCACCGGAAATCTCAAATCCGCTACGGTTTTGGAATTGGATGCAGGTGCTTTGGTCGCAGGGGCTTCTTATAAAGGTGAATTTGAAGACCGCCTCAAAAAAGTCATCAAAGAAGTCAAACTACTGGACAAAGCTATTTTGTTTATTGATGAAATACACGCCTTGCTCGACCCCAAAGCCTCTATCGGCAACGGTGCAGTCAACCTACTCAAGCCCGAACTCGCACGAGGCGCGATTACCGTAGTCGGTGTCACCACCAACGAAGAATACCGAAAATATATCGAAAAAGACGAGGCATTCAACCGCAGATTTGAAAAATTACAGATAGAAGAACCCAAAGAAGAGACTGCAATTCGGATGCTCAAAGCTATTAGCCCCAAATACGAAGAGCATCATGGGCTGAAAATTTCAGACGATGCCCTTGCGGAGTCCGTCACATTGGCAAAACGCTTTATCAGAGAACGCAGTTTGCCCGATAGTGCCGTTGATTTGATGGACAGAACTATGGCAGCTATACGCCTCCTCCAAGACGGTTCCAACGAAGTCATTGATGCCTTTGTCGAGGAATTGGAAGAACTCTCCGGCAGCGACATCACCGCCACACCCGACGAATATCTCAACGAACTTCAATGGTTTGAGGAGCAGATGAATCACCGCCTGAGTCCTATCCTCATCGCAGGTGCAGAAGAGGAAGACGGCAAGAAACCCGATGTACGTACACCCGAAAAATTCAAAGATTTTCTATTTGCTAAATTAAAGAAAATCAAAGACTTAGCAGCAGAAAAGATAGAAATTATAGAACCGCCGCACATCGCCTCTATCGTCTCTTACAAAACGGGTATTCCTGCGGGTAAAATAAAATCCAAAGAACGTGACAAGCTCCTCAAAATGGAAGATGAACTTGCCAAGCGCGTAGTCGGGCAAGACCACGCCCTCTCTATCGTTGCGGATGCCATACGTGCAGGCAGGGCAGGTGTCAACGACCCCGAAAAGCCCGTCGGTTCGTTCTTTTTCATGGGACCTACGGGTACGGGTAAAACAGAATTGACCAAAACGATTGCCGACTTCCTGTTCAATGACAGAGATGCGGTGATACGATTTGATATGTCCGAATTTAAGCAGGAATACGCCACTTCCGCCTTATTGGGTGCAGAACCCGGTTTGGTCGGTTACGAAGTAGGCGGTCCGCTCATCAATAAAATCAGACAGCAACCTTACGCCATTGTTTTATTTGATGAAATAGAAAAAGCGAGTAAAGAAATATTTGATGTATTCCTGAAAATTTTGGACGAAGGAAAAGCTAAAGACAAGTTGGAAAAAGAAGGTGATTTTTCAAAAGCTATCATCATATTCACTTCCAATATTGCCCAACAACACATTGTCAAAAGTTTTGATAAAGGAGAGATACCGGAGAGAACGGAGCTCGAACAATTGATGAAAAATCATTTCCGACCGGAGTTCTTGGGACGCTTGGACGGTTTGGTGCCGTTCTCACCACTTGGTGCGGACATCATGATTAAGATTTTTGAGATTCATTTCAGAAAGCTCAAAAGACGCATGGAAGAAAAAGGCATCAAAATGGAAGTCAGCGATGCCGCCAAACAACATATTTCCAAAGAAGGCTATTCGCCGGAATTTGGCGCACGTCCGCTACTTCGGGAAATCAAAGCACAGTTGAGTCAACCTCTCTCTACCATGATTATCAAAGGAGAAGTCAATACAGCTGATTCACTATTTGTAGATTTTCAGGATGGTGAAATGAAATGGAACGTTACGAAAGAAAAAGAATGATAAATGATGAGCAAGTGTCGTTTGACGATTCGGTTTAATTGAGATAAACGATTGTTAACAAACGATAATATTTGAAAATAACAATCGTCCGACGACTATACTATAAAAGTAGCCTATCATCATTTCAGAAATATTTGATTACTTAATTTAACGCACGTTGCAAGTCGGTTAATACGCTCGCAACTCGTAAACTCGAAACTTTAACAAATGCCACGTAAATTTTTTGATTTCAGAGATATAAAATGGCCCGGCACATGGCTAGTCGAAAACGAACTACCTGCCGCTGTTCCTCAAATTCCTTACAACAGGATACTGATGGCCCAACAGTTTACGGATGAAGCACCTGCCGATGTAGAATTCATTCAGGATTGCAAGACTGTAGGTGAAGTATTTGAAAGATTCAAACCTTCTAAATTGGTGGAATTTGAAAATGAAGAAGGCGTAGGGGAAGAAGTAGCATTGAACTTCAACGCACTAAAAGACTTCGGCAGAGAAGGCATCATAGAACAGTCTGATATGCTCAATAAAATTTCCGACAAGCAAGAAATGTTTGGTGGTTTTATGGAAAAACTCACAGATGAGCAATTGAATATTCTACTTACTAATCCAGAAGAAAAAACGGCTTACATCGATATTCTCAAAAGTTTGATAGAAGAATTGGAAGCAGCCGATCCAAGTAGCGATGAAGAATAAAAACGAATCACGATTTTAAACGAATACCATTTATATCAATCCAAACTAAAATTTGAATTATGCCAGAACAAGAACAAGTCAATGTTCAGGAAAAATATAAAACCTTGGTGGATCAACTTTCCAAATACGGAAAATTTAGCATGGTTGCCAAAACCGTAGAGGATGCCAAACGCCTAGACCCGCGAAAAAAAGCGGAGCGCGGTATTTTCTTACGGGATGACAGTAAAAAAGAAAAGCGACAGGAACTGAAAACTCGTCTCAAATCGTGGGTGACTTTGTTAGAAAGTGCGGAGTCTGTTACGGACATGAAAAACAAGGCAAAGGAGGAAGCAGAAAAAGCGAAAGCATTGCTCAATAAAAATATTGGTACAGCCTTAGAAGCCACAAGCCTTCTCGAAAAGAGCTATCAGTCTTTATTCATATTTTTCAAAAATGCTCAAGTCAATAAAATCAAAAACCTGACGATACTCAATGCGAGTATGGATCAACTCACCAATCCGAAATTACCTGAGTTCAGGGAGAAAATTGAAAATGAGTTGCTTTGGTCTTATGGAAAACTCGGCAAGTCACAGAACTACTCTTTGATGGTCGTTCCGGGTTGTATAGGCAACAAATCCGTTCTCAATGAATTTGCAAGAATGGCGCGGGACAATAAGGTGATGTTACTGACTGATTTTCATGATTTGAGCAGCCACGATAGTATCTTAGAAGAGTTTGCAGATTCTGGTTATGCCGATTTAGACAAAACCAATATCGTGATGACTTGCAACTGGATAATCGGCAGAGGGAAAGACGAAGAAGCTGACGAAATGGATGATCTCACGATTCCCCCTTCTATGGCACTTGCCGGTAAACTTTATAATCCGAATATTCAGATTTCACAACCGCGTGCAGGCAAAAGATACGGTTCTTTAGAATATGCAGAGGACGTTCGCTTTGAGTTGCTGATGGAGCATATCGGTCTGTTGGATGAGCAGGGTTTGGTGCCGCTTGTAAAAGATTTTAATACCGTCATGCCTTACAGTGCAAGGACTTTGAGTACGGCAGATGATGTCGGACTTCAAACGTATAGCGTGGTCAGGGTGTATGATTGGGTAGGCAAAGTCGTGATGGACTTTCTGAATCAGGCAGGTTTTGAAAATGCTAGCCAACAGATGTTAGACACTTACCGTGGTCAAGTAGCCAAGTTTTTGAACAGCATTACCGGTCCCAGCAAACTAATCAAAGATTTTAGAATCAATAAATTTGAGGCAGATACCGCCAACGGAAGACCGGATAGAATATTGGTACATATTGTCATGGATCCGCTTTTTCCGGCAAAGACTTTCGCCCTTAAAATGGACGGAACATCCGGCGAGGGAGTCGATAACTATATTTGGAATACAGATATTGCCCAAATTGGATAAGTGAGTAAAGTGCAAATTCAAAATACGTCATTTGGATTTTATGGCTACCTGTCTAAGTTTGCCTAAAGCAAAGACTCGTCAAACGAATCCCTTTGTTCGAAGTGAATATTTTATGCGATAAATCACTACATTTTATAACAACCTTCGTCTGCCGAGTAAACCCCGCAGGCAAACTTAGACGGATAGCCGATTTTATCATTCACAAACAAAACAGATATTTGTGAGCGCGGACTCTCCTTCAGGAGTAGGAGGTGTGCGTAAGCAGATGCAAAATAACAAAGTAAACTTTATTTTTTAACCATATAAATATTTATTATGCCTTTTAGTGCTAATTTAGATGTCGATGGCGAAGTATCTCGCGTCTTGGAATGTAATTACGCATTTGATAGAGATACCGACCAATTTGGTAAACCCTCCAGTGAACCGCGCGGAGGCAAAGTTACCGTTACAATAGAGACTACCGGGACTACTATGTATTCTACATGGATGATGTCTCCCAAACTCCGTAAGAGTGGCAAGATTACCTTCGAAGACCCTACCGAAGATGCCGATCTTAAAGTCGTAGAATTTGAGGATGCCTACATGATTTCCTACGAAGAAATGTTTGGCTCAAAGGGAGAAAACGGTATGGTAGAAACATTTACGATTTCTGCCAAAAAGCTGAGTATTGGTGACGGCGTACATGAAAATGACTGGTATAAGTAATGATTCCATGCTTTAAAGTATTGGAGTTTTTATATCAAGCATTTTGATTCTTTTAAGTACTCTGCAAATTCAGTATTTATACTTAAGTACAATTTCAGTGGATAAAACTTTTGGCTTCATCTCTTGTAAGACGACTTTGTCCTCAAAGAAAAGTTATTCATATTAAAGTGTATGACTGACCTCGTATTTTAAAGCAGTTGTACAGGCTGAATTTGCAGAGTACCCTTTTTATATTTTGACAAATCTTCACTTAATTTTTGTCAAACCAAATTCAAATCTGTGGCAAAAAAAGCAATAGCATACATCAATATTGATGGCGTGCAAGAGATTACTCGTTTTACGCACGTTCATATCGACCAAAGCATATACGGACATCACGAATTTCGTATTCAAGTACCTATCGAATCTATTGAGGGTGAAGGAAAATATGTATTTGACAAATCCAAGTCTATTATAGGTAAAACGGTACAAATCGGCTTAACATCCGATTTGATATTAGATGCTTCCAGTCCGCCATTTGTGGGCATTGTCACCAATATTGGTTTTGCACGTTCACATGGCAGTAGCAATGACCTGGTGATTGAAGGAAAAAGTCCGACAGTTCTGATGGATACGGGGCGAAATTTCCGTTCATTTTCCAAAAAAACACTTGCGGATGTCGTTGATGGAATCATGGAAAACTATGGTTTGGAATACACCAACGACCCTGTTTTCACCACCGAAATTCCGTATATTGTACAATACGGTGAATCTGATTTGAATTTTTTACAACGAATTGCAGCAAGGTATTGTGAATGGATTTATTTTCATGGTAGTAGCTTGGTTTTTGGCAAATTAGAAGATACTGATGCGATTCCGTTGATATTAGGTAGGGATTTATACAATTTTGAACTCAAACTTGCCCTTGCACCCACCAATTACGAAACCGCCTTTTATGATTACAAAAAAAGCGATGTCTACACAACAACCGGGGCGAAAAGTGAAATCAGCGACTACGACCCCGCTTATGGAGAGTTAGCTTATAATGAATCGGGTACAATTCTCGCAGCAGTTCCCTCCAAGCTCAATGTCCTGCCTACCACGAGTGAAGATGAACTCAAACAACACGTAAAACATCATCTCGACCAAGCAGCTAGCAGTATGGTCAATCTGTATGCAGACAGCGACCATATCGGGCTTGGTGTCGGGCAAACGCTTTCTGTAACCGCAGCCAAAGGAGAAGATAGAATTGACGGGTTTGAAGACTTTGGAAAATTTGTAGTCACTAAGGTACATCACTATGTTGGTGGTGATGGAGATTATTACAATAGTTTTCAAGCCATTCCTGTCGAAGCAAAAGTACCACCTACAAATCCTAATATTCGCATCCCACTAGCACAACCTGAACCTGCCATTGTGACCAAAAACATTGATGAGGGTGAGGATGACGACCCCAAACTCAAACTTGGCAGAATAAAAGTGAAATTTCACTGGCAAAAAGGGGAGGAAGAAACACCCTGGATACGCTTAGTGAAACCCCATGCCGGAGTTACTCACGGAGCCTTTGTTGTACCAGAGGAAGGAGATGAGGTCATGATCAGTTATGTTCACCAACATCCTGACCGTCCCTTTGTACTCGGCTCTGTTTATAATGAAAAGGCTAAACCTGCAGAGAGTTGGCCTGAAGAAAAAAACAAAATCAAAGCTTTCAAAACCATTTCCGATAATGAAGTCATTTTTAATGATAAAGACGGAGAAGCATCAATTACTATACTTAATAATAGCGGCAAAAACTCCATTACGATGACGATGAATAGTGGTGGCTCTATTAGTATTTCTACTAATAATCAAATGAGTTTGTCGGGTAAGAACATCAACATTACTGCCAGTGAAGATTTAACGGTCAAAGCGAAAAATATAAAGATGACGGCAGAACAAAATATTAATGTAAATGCGGAAGAAGGAAAAATTGAAGTGTCCGCCGATAAAGGCTTAATGGGACTTACAGCAAAACAGAATTTTAATATTGAATCAAAAGAAGGAGATTTCAAAGCATGGGCTAAAGTAAAGTCAGCAACCATGGAAGGTAAGACTAAGGCTACGGTGAAAGCCGAAGTAGCTGACGTGACAGCAACTAAAGGTGCATTAACTGCACAGGCAACCGGAGGAGATGCTACTTTCAAATCAACTGATAAAGCAGCTACATTTGAAGGAAGTAAGAAGGCAGATTTAAAAAGTGGAGGTCCTGTAAGTGTTAAGGGGAGTTCAGTGACAGTTACTGGCAATGAATCAGTAAAAGTAGAGGGTAAGACTGTAGATGTCATAGGAACAGGACCTGTCGTGGTAAGTGGTGCACTCGTTCAACTCAACTAATAAAATGGCAACCTATTACAACATACCATTCAGCTTCGAGGCGGTACTTCGGAGAGAGAGACGGGAAGCCTTCACTTGTACGGTAGAGGAGTCTATCGCACAAAATATCTCTTTGATTATTACCTCCAAGTTCAATGAATTTCGCTACGATGCTACTTATGGTTGCGAAATATGGGAAGTCGATTTTGTAGTACCTTCCAATATGAATATTTGGAAAGAAGAAATCAAAGCAGCTTTAGAAGAAGCTATTATGAAATACGAGCATCGGATAGATGTGTTGGAAGTATTCAAAATTGATGTAGATAGAGACCGTCGTCGGAGCGGTGGCGGTGGACAAGTACTTGACTTTCAGATAATCGGTAGTATTCATGGTACAAATAAGAAGTTTGAATACGCCGATACTTTATTTTTCAGTCCGTATTCTCGATGATGCAAGTTGCGGATTGAGTAAATTTCGACCTCATAGATACATAAACAAACTTGAATTGGAATTTGAATTTTGTTTTTTGGAATTTTAAGTTTTTATGGATGATTTCTCCACAGACAAAGCTATCATTCAGCAGCGCATGTACAAAGAAGCTGCCGAAGTGTATAAGCAATATCTCAAGCAGGATATCAGCAGCTTGGACGGCTTCGACCCGCTTGTGCTGATGCTCATCAATGCCTGTGCTAGTGAATTTAAGATTTTTGCCGACGAAATAGAATCCTCCAAAATAAGAATGTTGACCCACCTCGCGGGCGTGTTGATACCCGATGCGTATATTGGTCCGAAGCCTGCCCATGCGGTGCTTCATGCCCCGATAAAAGACAACCAAATTATAACCGACAAATTCAAAGATAAATTCAGTTATACTTTTTCGGAAGAAGATAAATTTATGTTTATGCCCACGGGTGAGTTTCAACTGTTGAACGGAACGGTGGCTTACATGGCTTCGGGCAATTCTTTTTTTGCTGTAAGAAATTACACGGACAAAGACGAGTTGTTTAGGACTGAACATAACTCACTTCCGGCGGGTACGCTTTGGATAGGTTTGGAGATAGAGGCAGACAGTCTTGACATCGATTACCTTTCCTTTTACTTCGATTTGCCTTTTGAAAGTAATCCCAACCGCTTGGACGAATTATTGTTTTCGTCAAGATGGCAAACCGAGGATATGGAATTGAGCGGTTCAAGAGGACTCCGTTTGGCGGAAAGTGAAGATGCTTCTGAAAAGTTTGCCGAATTTCATCTTATTCGTCAGCATGAATCAGAAATTAACGCTTATTATAATCATAAATTTGTAACCATAACATTGCCCGAAAACAAACAATTTAGCGATTTAAAATTGCAATTATATCCTAAAGAATTGTTGGAGTGTTTTGGTGTTGACAATCTTGAAAGTGAATTGAAAAAAGATGTTCTTTGGATAAAAACGGATTTTTCCCGCGCTTCATTTTCCTCAGAAAAAAAATTGACGGATACCTTATACAAATTAATCGGTCAAATTAATTGCTTTCCGGTGGTCAACAGGCGTTTTCACAAACCACACCCCTTCTCTTTGAATGAAGCATTTAATATGTTTGTATTGAATGTCAAAGGCGAAGATTTTTACGGTATTGAGGATGTCAAGTCGTCCGAATCGAAGAAGTATTATATCGAAAAGCCTTTTTCACAGTTCGTCAAAGAAGATAACAAAAATAAGGAATCGAGAATATATGCCTTACGCAAACAAGGTGTGCATCGTTTTGACAAAAGAGCCTCGATGGAATATATGGAGAATGTCCTTCAAATCATTCGGGAAGAAACCTCTATATATAATGCACTGGGTGGCAGCAATATTATTATCCGAAATCTTAAAGACATACAAAAATCCGTCAATGATATTCGGGGAAAAATGAATGAAACCCGCCGCGAAAGTGTCATGGAACATAAAATTTTCATTGCATTTCCTCCGGCTGAAAAAGAATATGTCGTCGTGCGTTTTTGGTCAACGAAAGGAGTGGCAGCGAAAAATATTCCACTTGGCGAAGCACTCACTACCATAGATTCTTCAAGAGGTGGCTACGATGATAAAGGCTTGAAATTAATGACGACATCCGTCGGTGGAGAAGACGGGGCTTTGGAAAAAGACCATTTGAGTTTGTTCCGTTCTGCATTGACCGTAAAAGATAAAATCGTTACGGAAGAAGACATTAGGTTTTATTGTTATCAGGTGGCAGGTGAAAATATTCGCGACTGGCGTATTGAAAAAGGAGCAAAAATCGGACAGGGCAAAAGAGAAGGTTTTATCCGAACGTTGAATGTATTTATCACGCTCAAAAACGACAGCAATCCCCAATATATGACTTATCTGACTGAAAAATTAACGGTAGAACTGAATGAAAAGTCGGCTTCTTACTTACCCATTGAAGTTTTTGTAAATTAAAAAACAGGTGACGCAAATGAGACTTGAAGAATATGAAAATTTGCTGAAAAAAATAGCTCACCTGAATAATGATATCAAGGTAGAGGCACTACTGTCAGAACTTATTGATAATAAGCAAATTAAACTCAATGAAAAAAAGGTAAAAACATTGGGTTTGTTTCGCAGAGGGTATCGGAGGGATGTTAATGAGATACATCTTGATAAGGATGAAAAACTCAATGTCTTTAAGAATTTTGTTTTTTCGATATGGCGCGAGGGAATATATGACAGTTTGCCAAAAGGAATTTTTCACGATTTAAGAAAAGAACAAAAACGCTCAACACTCGAACAAGCTAAACAAGGCGTTGAAATTGAACACAAAGAAAAACAAGCTGCGAGGGATTTCTTTGCGCCAATTGAACAGGAATTTTACAACCAAAGGATATTTCTGGAATTGCAGGAACGCGCTGTATTATCCGGCTTTAGAAATGAACGAGAAACGGCTGCATTTGCAAAGGAACTTTGGGAATTGAATGTTGATGGTATAGACAATAAAAAAATCATTGCCTTGCTGTTTTTTCTGCCATATACTTTTCGCTACAAAGGCAGATTGGAAGAATTGAACGCGATATTTTCCTTGATACTCGGAGATAATGTCCAATTAGAAATCGTACAAGGCAACACAAGTCATATTGACCAAAATAATGTACAAACCTTAGGTAATTTCTTTTTAGGAGAAACACTCGTACTTGGTCAGACATTTGAAGATTGGATAACCGGACTGCAAATCAAAATTACAGGTTTGAGTGCAGAGGAAACTTTGAAATATTTACCCGGACGCAATCAACATAAGTTATTAAATATTTTGCAGCGTTTCTTCCTCCCGATTGATGCAGATAAAGACTTGGAATTAGATGTGATAGAGCAAGAAAGAACATTTGAATTTGAACATACAGATACCGATACAAAAAACTGTAACGATATTCTCGGATACACTACATTCATTTGATAATGAGTACAAAAATCATAACATTGGTACTACTTGCCGTCGGCGTATTGATTGCGGCGATAGCTCTGTTTATCATTCAAAGAAATGACCGAAAATTTGGGCGAAAAGGTATTATATTCTACCTCTTGATTACTATAGTATTTCTCTTTGTATTCGGACTCATCGGTATTTTTTACACGCAAAATGCCGGAGTCGGGTTTTGGCTGACCCAACTTAGCATGTTTGCTTTCGGGGTTTTTCACGTTTGGTTATTGTTCAGTTACTACGAATGGGCGGAACGCACCTCATTTCTACCCGAAACTGTCTTGACTTTAGCGGTAACACTCGCAGTAGCATTAGGCTTTCACGCCGGATTGTGGGTATGGGGTTTAGAGAAAGTATTTGATTTCGAATTAGGACTTCACGGCAAAATGGTTCGGGCGGTTTTGTGGCTGCCCATTCCGTATTTATTTTTGCGGCTGTATGATTTCATTTTACAAATCCCTCAAAAAAGATTTGTGGCTTGGAAATTTCCCGAAACGGATGCACGTAAGTTGAATTTGAGTGATGATAATGTAGTGTTTGTGTATTTGAATATGTTTACACGTTCGGAAGATTATCAGGCAGGAAAAATTACCGACCACCGTGCAAGAATGCCCAAAAACGCCGCCTTTGGAGATTTCTTTCAAAATTTTGTGTCAGACTATAATGAAGACAATACCTACCCTATCACCAATCTCAATAAAAACGAACAACACCAAACGATAGGCTGGCTTTTTTATGGGCGAAAAACAAAACGCGGACGACAATTTATTATTGACCCCTATAAAAGTGCTTTCAGCCAAATAAAAGAAGGAGATTTTGTGGAAGCAAGGAGGGTAACTATGGGTGAAGAATATAAATCAACGGAACCAGATATAAATATCGCAACGACTCCCTTAATCAGCGACGACGACGAAATCATTATCACCGAACGATAAGTCATTCAAACGGAACAAACCAAGAATAAATGAAAAAGCTGCATATCAATTGGCAAGACGGTATGAAGGTGAGTAAAAATCACTTTCAAGGCATGGAATATGCCATACGCAAGGAATTGCTTGATCACATCGGATTATATCAAACATCGTATAACTACGGATTAATCCCACAGAAAGGAACAACATCTTCTTGTGATTTATTTTTTAAATTAGACCAATCCGACCAAATCGTTCTGAACCTGCTGACCTGCCACGCCGTCACTCCCGGAGGCGTAGTTATTGCCATTGAACCGCAACAACAACATTTAGACGAATACAGAATTGACAAAGCATCCATATTTGAACGATTGAAAAACAGTGATGAACAGGCACTTTATGTTGTCGCCAATATTGACATATATAATAGAAAAGGCTACGGCGAAAACTTACCCGGTGAAAATCCTCCAAGACAACCCTACACTGTACCTAATACGTATTTGAGTATTTGCAATTATCAGGAAATATCGCGTCAGATGATTGACGGCAATGCCCAATTGGTCATAGGTCGCCTTATAAAAACAGACGATGGAGTAGAGAAAGACGAGCAATATATACCGCCTTGTATGTCGGTGAATGCCTCGAATGACCTGTTGGATAAATTTACCGAATGGAAAAATGGTTTGAGTGTCCGGCTTTTAAATAATTTGAACGAAACGCTCAAAAATATAGAAAAAGTACGTACTCAAAATAAACCACTTGCAGATGCAGGTGCAGCCTTGACAATATCTATCTTAGAGAAGGTCATTGATATGATTCCTTCCTTTGCCCACCTCAAAGAACAACCCTTTATTTTTACCCTGACTACTTTTCAACAATTGGCTTGGCGCATAAAAATTCGTTTGGATAGCTTAAGTGATAACATTGCTCAAAACTCTCTCCAAAATTACCTGAAAGAATCACTGAAAATCAATGATATTCAACCTGTAATTAACTTGATAGAATTTAAATATGAACATGAAAGAATAGATAAAGCGGTTCAGGTCATTCATCAATTTTCTGAGTTTTTACACAAATTGTACGATGCTAAAACCGGACTGCCTGTAAAGGACTTCTCATGGACAAAATATGTGAAAGAAACTATAACTGTTTTTGATGTAACACCCGAAGAAGAAAAGAAAACAACAGGATAAAATCACTCAATTATGTCAACTATAGGACAAGTTAATAATCGTAATCAAAGACTCATTGCCTTTTTCAAAGCTGCAATACTCTATCTTTGTACTATTCCGCTGCTTATTTTTATTATTCGAAATAATGTGAAAAATCCTATTCCTTCCGGTAATGAAAGTACTGGCAATGAATCAAGTTTTCAGCAAATAAAAGCAGATAATGATGCTTTAGAACAAATGATATTTTACATTGATAATGTTGCTACACTTACAAAAGAATTAGTTGCTCTGGATGAGCAAGAATTTGAAAATAGAGGAAGTAAAAAAGGTGAGATAGATAAGACAGAACTTAAAATCAAAAGACTATACGAAAAAATACAAGACATAAAAATCAGTAAAAACCTTGAAGATAACAGAGACAAAATAGATAATATATACGCAATTTTAGCTGAAAATGAGGGAAAGATAGATGAGTTGAGAAGTAATAATGTTGAGGCGGAAGATGATAACGAAGAATTGTTAGAACAAATGAGTGATAATAATGAGACCGCAGCAGCAGAAACAGAAGAAGCCCACGAAGAGGAAGTTGCAGGTTTAGAAGAACAAATAGAAGACAAAGATGATGAAATAGAAGATTTGAATGAACAAATTGCAGAACGTGATAACGAACTCGCTGCCGAAAGAGAAAAAGTTGCAGACATGAAGACAAAAAAAGGTGAAATTCTGTCAATGGTCAAAGATATAAAAACTACCATACAGACTGAAAAAGGAAATCTTGGAGCCTTCAGAGATAGGTGCAGACGATTAGTTGATGCTGTTGAACCTCAAGTTTATCAGTTAGAAACTTTTGTTAAAGATTAGACAATCCACCCTGCCTATGCAATAATACCCCCAACAGAAGCAAAAAGGCAACCACAGCATATCAAGGACAATCTTCTGTCACCTTTTTATGCTGTTGCCTCAACTCACTCGCACACATCAAACGATATTGGCAAATGCCCGCACCACCGCCGGGCGTTTTGCCGAACTCGGAAAACCGGGTAAAAACGAAAAACACCTACTACCGTACATCCACCAAATCCACAGTGCGTATAGTAGCTTGCTGGCAACAGTACACACCAATTTAGGCACCACGACCACCCACCAAATCGGTAAAATCAATCATCAAATCACCACTGCCAACAAGAAAAGATTACAAAAAAATCTCCGCCAATTACAGGAAGCCGGACGACAGGAAAAACTCGACGGCGGTGTGCCGGATTATACTGAAGTTAAGATTCGTTTAGTGTTTGCGATGTTGCTTTCGGGCTTGCTGCATATCGGCGAAACTTTCTTTAATATCAGTGCTTTTCAGGTCTTTGGCGATATGTGGCTGGCATCGGCGGCTTTGGCTTTTGCTTTATCGATTGCGTTGTTTTGCTGGTCTCACGCGCTGCCTGTTTTTGTCAAAAGGGAAGAGGAGAAACGGCGTAAAATCCTTGTTGCGCTTGGTGGTATCGCTATCGTGACGGTGATATTTACCGTCTTAGGATTGCTGCGTTCTCAGATGTTGACACTACACACCGAACAGAGTGTTTCTGCGGTGTATTTTGTGTTGTTGAATTTGTTTGTGTTTATCGCTTCGGCGGTGGTGTCGTACTTTTTGTTGCCCGAATGGGAAGCTATCAAAGCCCTGATTCAATCCCGCAAAAAACAGCGTCAACAAAATCAACGTCAACAAGCGCAAAAGGCTCTAAACCAACAAGAAAAACACCTCCACTCGCAAGCCGAACAACACGTCAAAAATCGCATTTTCAATATCGGTCAAGCACATGACTTGGAGCGTCAAATTCATCTTTGGTACAGAGAAGCGGTAGGCGTATTTATTCAGGAAAATCTTATACGAAGGTCGGATGGCATTACGCCCAAATGCTTTGCCAACGAAGCCCCACCGCTCAAAGGTATTTATTATTTACCCGAACAAAACTAACTCGAAAATCCTATGAAATACCTCACCACCATACTCGTCATATTCTCATGTTTTATTCTGATAAAAGCCATTTCACGCACGACTTCACCACAAAAAAATGCAACTACAACGACTATCTTATTCGACATCACCAATCCAAATCAACAGAACAAAACCGTTCTTTCCGAACAAGACATACAAAAAATCACCACACAAATTGAAGCGGATAAATGGTCAAAACATCAATTCAAAATACGATATATCGGTGATGTTTTATACACCGAAAGTCTTGTCAAAAACCTTGCATCTGCCAAGCCGACCACTTCCAATATCTACCTCCGAAATACACTTATCAATGGTTACATCAAGGATATTCAACAAGATATTGAAGAAGCCCAAAATCTACCATTTGATAAAAATCACTCACTTGTTTTTGAGACGATTACACACGAATTACAATTGCTCCAACAAAGTCCGGCAGCACGAAAAACACTGATTATCACAAGTGATTTAATGGAAAATTCAACTTGGTTATCACTGTACGAAGCTGAAAATTACCACTTACTCATACACGAAACAGAACGCATATTTGAGCTATACAAAGAGCAATTCACCCCTATTGATTTAAACGGAATAGAGGTCTATTTCACTTATCAGGCAAAGGATTATCAGGAAGGAAAAACTTACGAAAAACTCATTTATATTTACAAAAAGCTACTCGAAGAAAACGGTGCGAAAGTTCATATCGGCAGCTTATGATGTGGATTGAAAAAGTGTTCTCTGCACTCATTGGCGCACTCGAATATATCTTTGAAAACCTTATTGATTGGCTTACAGGTCCAAAACCTTCACACAAATACGAAGCACGTTTTATCTCCGAAAAAAACGTCCTCTCCAAACGACATAAAGGTTTCTGCATCAACGGCAAATACAATCTTTCACTCAAAGATTCCTACCAAAATACGCTCATTATCGGAGGTACGGGAACGGGTAAATCTTCCGTCACACTCATCCCGTCTATTTATACGATGCAGGGCAGTATGATTATTCACGACCCAAGTGGTGAGTTGTTTTTGAAGAGTAGCGGACGACTCAAAGAACGTGGTTACAAAGTCCAAATTCTCAACTTCGCGAATGCGCGGTACAGTGTTGGATTCAATCCATTGGCGCGAGTTTATTCACTTTCTGATATCAATAAATTAGCTTCACTTCTAATTCGTACTGCGCTTGGTAATTCAAAAGAAGCCTTTTGGAATTTTCAGGCAACATCGTTATTGAGCGTGTTGATTCGCGTGGTCAAATTACAGAAAAGTCGCTATCACACCTTGAGTAATGTTCGTTATTTGCTGCAAATTATGAGTGCAAAATCGGGTGACATATTGCGGCTACCCAACATTCATCAAGACGAAGAACTAACCACTGCCTACCGTTCATTTACCGCTTATGATGAGAAGTTATTGACCAATATTATTGCGACTTGTTTGTCGGCTTTAAGTTTGTTTGAGGATGATGTGGTGGAGCAAATTACCAGTACTGACACACTTGATTTAGAACAATTTAGATACACAAAAACCGCCCTGTTTATCCAAAACGGCATTAGCGAACAAAGCTATTACAGCCCTCTGACGAATGTGTTTTTTGAGCAAATATTTAGTCATATTTTGCAGCGATTACCAAGCAAAAACGACCTAGATATTTTCTTTTTGATAGATGAGTGTGCCTCGCTGTATATCCCGATTTTACCGCTTGCGGTGGCGAATGTGCGGAAGTATCTCGCCGGAATGTTATTGGTCTTGCAAGACTTCAATCAACTCATTCAATCTTACGGCAAAAACGATGCACAAAGTATCCTCTCCAACTGTCGAACACAACTCTACTTCACCGGACAAAACCTCGAAACCGCCCGTTATCTCGAACATATTTTAGGGAAATATCAATACGAAGATGAAAAGGGAGACACCCGAATCAGACCCTTGATGACTGCCGATGAAATCCGAACCGTGAAATCCGATAAAGCGATTTTATTATGCGGAAATCAACGTCCGATACTCACCAATTTACGACCATATTTTAAGTACAAAAAATGGCAAAAATACGCTCGCCTCACATCTCAAATTATTCCGGGAAATATTCCGAAAATTACACATCGTATCAGCATCCCCGATTAACAACTGACCACTCAATTCCCGTATGAATCAATACCAAACTATGCCTTCATTAATCGAATATCTCGACCAAAACGGCGTACTCGAACACGGCGATGATCTCGCTATAAAAGCTGCAAAAAAAGCTTATCGAAAAAGCTACCAAAGAGCCTACAAACGTCATCAGCGTAGCCAACGAAAAGAGTATCAAATCCAACTTTCTAAAGAGGAAAATAAACGTATTTGCGAGCAAGCCAAAAAGCATCAATTAAGTTCGTCTAAATTTATCAAAAACGCAGCTTTGGCATATCTTCAAAATGAATACTTAGTGCCTGATAATGAGCGAATTGCACAATTAGAATATTTGCTTTCAGTAGCTTATTCATCTATTCGGCAAGTTGCAGAAAAGAGTCCGCAATTATCACATGATTACGAGCAATTAAGCAAAACAATTGAGCGATTAGAAAGGGAAGTCACACAAGCACTTCGACATCCGCCAAGCCTTGAAATGCTGATTGTGAAAACGGTCAAAAATAATCCTGATTTTCGAAAAATACTTGCTCACATTCTTAACTCCACTACGCCTTATGATAATCAAAATTAAGGCAATAAAATCACCGGATTTTGAACGACTGATTCGCTACATCCTACCGAAAAGACATCATCGTTCAAAGCGAGATATGATGTTTATTTTCAAACATAATTTGAAGGGAAATCGGGTGGAGGATTGGGTACAGCAATTTGAAGAAAATGAGGCATTTCGCATCCACAAACGGACCGGCAATACGATTCTAAGCCATGAAATCATCTCGTTTAGGAACGCGAAAAAAATAAATGTTACATTTTGGACTTGATGTCGTCACAATTAGTATGACAAAATATAATACAGAAATAGAAGAAAAGATGGTCTTATATTTTTCTCGTCTTCAAGAGAAAGATAAG
>Ga0209295_1000219_pt1 | contig 44805 bp, 39 predicted proteins | sample Porto_5metaG_FD_187428 | JGI IMG/M metagenome (GOLD analysis project Ga0209295, IMG submission 187428) | Marine algal microbial communities from Porto, Portugal - Porto_5 metaG (SPAdes) (version 2) | ecosystem: Host-associated > Algae > Red algae > Unclassified | place: Portugal: Porto... | reverse complement strand
GGAAATTTATGAAGTTGTTGCCAGTACTACCCCTAGCCTTAGCGGCCCTGTTTGCCATGCCACAAGCCAACGCTGCTGACATTAAGCAAGACAATATCAATTCATGTGTCAATGGCGCAGTCAAATACAAAGTCGCTGATAAAAGCAACGCAACCAAACTATGTAACTGTACTATTGGTGTGCGCAGCAACATGACTATCGGTCAAATGTGGGAAATCGAAAGCTATGCACAAGATAAGAAAGACCCTTCTAATCTGCCATATGTGAAAGCGATGCAAAAAGATTTGCAGCAATGCACCGTTGGTTTAGATTTAAAGAAGCCGCAAAAACCTGCGTAACTTCTAATCGTTTGATATACAAAAGACTGGCTATTGCCAGTCTTTTTTGTTGCCAATGAATGGGCAAAGTGTAAAACTGATTATTTATTTCTACTAATCTGCCTATAATAAGAACACGATAAATAGAACCATCATTAAGCCAATACACATAACTAAAACTAATAAGGATTTTATAATGGCCAAGCCAACGACAGAAACTATTCATTTACCTGATTTTCCAGTAACCATAGTACGCAAACTTGCTGGTAACTTTATTCATGATGAAATCAATTTAAAAGAAATGGTAGCCAATACCGATAAAGGCCTTATTCTCTATTTTTATCCAAAAGACAACACGCCAGGCTGCACCACACAGGCAACAGAGTTTACCTCGCACCTTCATGACTTTGATGAATTGGGCTACGACATCATTGGTGTCTCTCGTGATAGTGTTGAATCTCATGAAAAATTTATCAACAAATATGACTTACAGATTCCACTCATCAGTGATGCTGATGAAAAGCTATGCCAGTACTTTGATGTGATTAAAGAAAAAAACATGTATGGCAAAGTAACGCTAGGCCTTGTACGTTCGGCATTTGTATTCAACAAAAACAGCGAGCTGACTCATGCACAGCGTAACTTACGTGCCAAAGACTATACCAGTCGTTTACTGACTATATTGACGCCATAATTGCTGGCTCTATAACCAAATTAGTATTATTAGCGCTATAATTAAGTCAATATTTATAATAAGAACGATAAAAACCGAATAAAAAATATAAGTTAAGCATTCAGTCTATTACTGAATATAACCTTGCCTCTATTAGAGAATAATATGAATAAACAATCTGGTACGACCACTGACGATACACCGAAAGAAGTCACGCGCAAAGTATCTGTCGCTATTATTGGCGCCGGTACCGCTGGTCAAAATGCTTTTCGCCAAGCGAGTAAAATTAAAGACGACGTAGTTATTATTAATGAAGGGTTTTGGACCACGACCTGTATTGCGGTCGGCTGTATGCCTAGTAAGCTGTTAATTGCAGCTGCTGATCGCGCACATGATGCCAACCATTCTGCTGAGTTTGGTATTCATGCAACCGCGCAAATCGATGGCAAACGAGTCATGGAGCGTGTGCGTGACGAACGCAGTCATTTTGCCAGCTACATTAAAAAGCAAGTAGACAGCTGGCCTGAGCATAAGAAAATCGACGGTCGTGCTCATATTAATAAGCAAGGTCTAATTGAGGTCAATGATGAGCTAATTTCTGCTGAGCAAATCATTGTCGCTACCGGTAGCTCACCGTTTATTCCTGATGGATGGGCGAACAAGCTTGGTGATACCATGCTAACGTCTGATAGTGTCTTTGAGCTTGAAAACTTACCAAAGACCATGGCTGTCGTCGGTGCTGGCGCCATCGGTCTAGAGCTTGCGCAAGCGTTTACACGTCTGGGTGTAGAAGTCACGGTGCTAAACCGTGTCAAACAAGTGGCGGGGCTAAAAGACGATGATATTAATAATAAAGCCATTGATTGCTTAAATCATGAATTGACCATGCACTTGGGGAGCAAAATCACTAATGTTGGCACAAAGCCCATTGCAGATGACGCCTCTGAAGGTAATGGAAACCATAAAAGTACCACTGCATTTATCGAGTATGAAGACAGCGCTGGTGAGTCTCAACAATGGCAAGGCGAGTACGTGTTAGTTGCTACTGGCCGCCGCAACAACATCAAGCAGCTAGGTGTCGAAAGTTTAGGCGTTGAGCTAGACGATAAGAACCGTCCAAAAGACTTAAGTAAAAAAACAGGACAGATTGGCGACTTAAATGTCTATATCGTTGGTGATGCTAATGCCCATATTCCATTACTGCATGTGGCCAGCGATGAAGGATACAGTGCAGGCAGCCTGGTATGCGAAAACACAGAAGCGGCCTATATTCGCCCACCTGCGACGCCATTTTCTATCGTATTTTGCTCACCGCAAATCGTCAATGTTGGTATGTCTCTACCAGAGATTCAAAAAGATTCAGAACTTGAATTCGTCATCGGTAGTGTGAGCTTTGACAATCAAGGACGTAGCCGTGTGATGGGTGTCAATTGCGGGTTGCTACATATCTATGGCTGCAAAAAGACAGACAGAATTTTAGGCGCTAGTATGGTTGGTCCTGATGCTGAATATATCGGTCATATACTTGCTACAGCGATCACCAATGATCTAAGTATTAAAGACATGCTCGACACCCCTTTCTATCATCCAACAATACTAGAGGGGCTACGTACAGCGCTACGTGATGTGCAATACAAAATGGAGATACCTTTCCAATCTCTAGATGCCCAAAAGGATAATTCTTAATAGGTCGTTTAGTTAGCTAAGTCCTCAAGTCAGCAATGCCTTTAAATAATAGTAGCGAGTCTTAACCCTTACTTTATTTGATTGCTTTGACAACTTAAGGTAATTTATAAATAGATATTCATTTATAACTTTTTGTACAAACACACCCTGCATGGACGAAAAAATGCCAATCGCTAGTGTTACCGACTTTTTTCAAGAGATCGTTCGCGACTTACATACTAGCTTATACCTTGCTCTCGGCGGCTCTATAGATGAAGAGTCACTTAATTGGTCGTCTCAAGCAGCAGAACTGGCGAGCACTGGCATCAAAATCCTAATACTGCTTGCGGTATTGGGATTTTTTTATTGGTTGGCCAATTATATTTTGAAACAAAGCCGAGCCAAAATTCGGCTGAATGAGCGTCGCACCAAGATCGCACGTTCAGTTTTACGCTATATCTGGATTGTCGCCAGTCTGATAGCGATTATGAGTCAAATAAACTTTGAGCCAGAAACCATCAAAGCCACTGCTAAGGCAAGCACTTGGGCAGGCATCTATTACGTACTTTGGGCATCATCGGGACAAATTATTCACAGAATCCTACAGCACTATGGTCTCAATGCTTCCATAGAGCAGCTACTCAAAAATATTTTATCCGTATTACTATTGGTACTTGGGCTTGCCAGCGTCATGGCACAATTTGGCTTCGACATCGTATCGTTAGTGGCGGGTTTAGGTATTGTTGGTTTGGCAGTTGGTTTTGCGGCTCAGTCTACCCTTGCTAATTTTATCGCTGGTATCACTATTCTACTTGAGCAGTCTTTTCAAGTTGGTGATTGGATTCATATTAATGACCATGAAGGCCGCGTAGTAATTATCGCGTTGCGTACCACTCATATTCTCACTCGAGACAATATTACCGTTATCATCCCAAATTCTAACGTAGCCTCTTCTGAGGTGATTAACCTGACTTCCAAAAACTTTATCCGTTTTGATATTCGAGTACGTATCGCATTTGAAGATGATATTGATACTGCCCGTAAGGAAATTTTGCAAGTACTTACCGACACTGAGGTGGTACTTAACCGTCCTGAAACCTCAGCGACTGTGGCAGAAATTGGCGAGTATGGAGTGTTTTTTATCGTACGTTTTTGGGTCAAACCAGCAGCCGTTGCCCGTATGCCCAAAATCAAAGAAAACTTGCAAGAAGGTATCAAACGCGCTTTTGATGCTGCTAATATCTCTACGCCCTATCCGCATATGCGATTGCTGATGCCAAAGGATGTTGACTACCCTATCGCGACTAAACCCTTTGCGACCACCACTCAAATCGTCCCAGAGGAAATACGCTTAACAAAGGGAGAATGAAGAATTTATTTTCCGCATCTTAAAATCTTAAACACGGCTACTTTGAACCATCCTACTGTGAATTATGGTAAAATTGCCGGTTACACCGATTATCTTATTATTTGCTTTTTTGTCAATTTAGCCCACAGGTATCCGTATGACCGAACAAACCGCGCCCGCATCTCTAACAGCAGCTTCATCAGAGTTGTCGCTTGACCTTATTATTACCTGTGCCGATGGGCTTGAGGCACCACTGCAGACTGAGCTAACCAGTTTTGGCATTGACAGCGAAATCAAAAGTACCGGCCGTCTAGCCGTCACTGGCGGCTTACGTGAGCTATATACCATCTGCCTCTGGTCACGTGTGGCCTCGCGGGTACTGATGCTGATTAAACGTAAAAACATCAATGCAGAATATGACGTTGCAGAGCAGCTATATGGCTTGGCAAAATCGGTCAATTGGACTGAGCAGTTTAGCTTAGAGCAAACCTTTGCTATTCGTCTGTCTGTCGATAAGCGTGTCGCTGTCAGTCAGCAATTTGCCATGCTACGTATCAAAGACGCCATTGCCGATACGTTTAACGAAGTCTATGACAGCCGCCCTAATGTCGATAGCAAAAACCCAGACTTCTCTGTTTTTGCAACCATCAATGACAAGCAAGCCGAGCTATATTTAGATTTATCCGGTACCAGTTTGCATCGCCGTGGTTACCGTGTGGCCATGACAGAAGCGCCATTGAAAGAAAACTTGGCAGCAGCCCTCCTTTATAGCGCTGGCTGGCACAAGAAAAACGAAGCTGGCGACGCACCTTTCTATAATGCGTTAATTGACCCAATGTGCGGCTCTGGAACGTTCCTTATTGAAGCACTGTTGATGCATTGCGATTATGCCGTGGGTATCGACAAAGCTGCCAATCAATTTGGCTTTTACCAGTGGCAGCATCATGATGAGACGCTATGGCAAGAAATGATCGACGATGCACAAACGCGTTTCCGCGAAGCGTTAGAGATTGCCAATGAGCAGCCTGATACGTTGCCGCTTATGTTGGGCTTCGATGCTGATAGTGGTGCGATCCTTGCCACAGAAAAAAACCTAATTGCCGCAGGTTTACAGGACCTTTTACCGCTACTTGATATCGAACATCGCGCACTTGACCAGCTTAGCAATGCGCTTAAGCCATTAGTTAATGATGGTCGCTTGAGCAATCCTTTGGTCATTACCAACCCACCTTATGGTGAGCGTTTGGGTGATCAAGAAATGATTAAGCCGTTGTATCAAGCGATTGGACTCATCTTGCAAGACAGTTTTGCTGGTAGTGGCATCGACCCGATGCTTGGTATATTGGCCTCTCATGTCGAACAAGTAGACATTCTACCGATTAAAGAACCAAAAACCTTACGCTGTCATAATGGTGCTATCACCGTCTATTTCCGCTACGGAACGCTCATCGCTGGGCAAACGGGCAATCTTGTCAGTCGTTTTGAAAAACGTGAGATTGAAGTAGAAGATGGACAAGACTTTATCAATCGTCTGCAAAAAAACCTTGCGAAGCTCAAGAAACTGGCCAAAAAAGACAATGTAAGCAACCTTCGTGTTTACGATGCTGATTTACCTGATTTCAAAGTCGCGATCGACTTGTACGGCGATTATGCGCATGTGCAAGAATATGCGCCGCCAAAGACCATCCCGCCTGAAACTGCAAAAAAACGCTTTAACTTGGCATTGATGGGTATTCGTGAAGTATTTGATATTAACCGTGAACAAATCTTTATCAAAACGCGAGCCCGTCAGTCTGGTAACGACCAGTACAGCAAACAAAACACCACAGAAAAACGTGGCAAATTTCACGTTGCGCGTGAAGATGGTGCCTACCTTTATGTCAACTTTACCGATTACTTAGATACTGGTCTGTTTATTGATCACCGTAATATGCGTGCTCGTATCAAGGACAACAGCCGCGGTAAAGCCGTACTTAACCTGTTTGCTTATACTTGTACCGCCAGTGTGCATGCAGCGCTTGCTGGCGCGAAAAAAGTCACTAGCGTTGATTTATCACAGAATTATCTGGATTGGGGCAAACAAAACTTTGTCTTAAACGGTTTGGACGTTAGCCGCAATAAGTACCAGTTCGTTGCTGCCGATATCTTTGAGTGGATTAAGGACAATACCGAACAGTTCGATGTTATCTTTATTGATCCACCGACCTTCTCAAACTCTAAAAAATTCCAAGGTACTTTCGATGTACAGCGTGACCATGCTGCATTGATTAATCGTGCAATGAACCGTCTTACCTCTGATGGCGTTTTGTACTTTTCTAACAACTTTACGCGTTTTGAGTTAGATGAGCAGCTGACTCAGCGTTATGACATCATTGATATCACGCAAAAAACCATTGGCTTTGATTTTAATATCAAAAAGCCGATTCATCAAAGCTTTGAGATTCGTCATCGTCAAAGTCTATAGTTCGAAGTTTTAAATCTAAATTCTAGAATGTAAAATCCGTAAACAAGATTTTGATACATAAAACTATAGATTTCTGATGGCAGTATAAGTACCTGAAACTTCTGTTTTACCGAATGTATATGAAATATAAAAATGACCCAATCAGCTTTGATTGGGTCATTTTTTGTTGCTATGATAGAGCGTTACTAGGCGATGGATTTGCGCAGTTATTGCGTAAGCATCGCCTTTTTTCGATGACCTTATAAAACTACTAATGTCTAATAAAAAGGATAACACTATGGCTTTATCACTTAATAAGGGCGGTAATTTATCGCTAACGAAAACTGACCCAAACTTAACCAAGCTATTGATCGGTCTTGGCTGGGATGAGCGTGCCACCTCTGGTGCTGAGTTCGATCTTGATGCTAGCGTGTTTTTATTAAATGGCGCAGGCAAAGTACGCGGCGATCACGACTTTATCTTTTATAATCAGCTCAAATCTGACAATGGCGCTGTCGAGCATACTGGTGATAACCGTACTGGCGAAGGCGACGGTGATGACGAAGTTATCAAAGTAAATCTCACTCAAGTACCTGCAGACGTAGATAAAGTAGTCGTGACAGTGACTATTCATGATGCTGCAGCGCGTAGCCAGAACTTTGGTCAGGTAGCAAACGCTTTTATCCGTGTCGTTAATGAAGAAACTGGCACTGAAGTGGTGCGTTTTGATTTAGCAGAAGACTACTCTGTTGAGACGGCTATGGTATTTGGTGAGGTATATCGCCACAACGGCGAATGGAAATTCCGCGCTGTTGGTCAAGGCTATTCAGGCGGCTTGCAAGCGATGTGTCAGCAATACGGTGTTGATATCTAAACCCATTGTTTACTTGTATTTCATCCGTTATTAGTCACTGTAATCACGTCCAAAATAGCAAACCGCCATCGTTGCAAATAGTCACAATTTTAATGGCCAAATGACTAGTAATGCTTTACGTTTCGTTTAAAATTATGCATAAAAAGTGGTTAGTAATAACCGCTTTTTTGCGGTTCATGCCTATACTAGGTAGACCTTAGCTTTACGCAACCAGACAGGATGTGTCATGAGACATTTTTATTTAGACTTTATCTTTACCGCAATTGCTTTGGCAATAGCAGCATGGTGGGGATATTCACATGGCGGTATGGGCGGCATGATAGCCACTCTTTCTATTACCGCTATTTTGGCCGTCATGGAGATTTCATTATCTTTTGATAATGCGGTGGTCAATGCTTCAGTTCTTAAGGGCTGGGACGAATTTTGGAAAAAGATATTTTTAACAGTTGGTATTTTAATCGCAGTATTCGGTATGCGATTGGTCTTCCCTATTGTCATTGTCGCCGTTACTGCTGACCTTGGCATGATGCAAGTAATCGATTTGGCATTAAATAACCCCCAAGAGTACTCAGCAAGATTGATGGCTCACCATGCAGAAATCTCAGCATTTGGGGGTATTTTCTTACTATTAGTATTCTTGAACTTCATCTTTGATGACAAAGACGTGCATTGGTTTGAATGGCTTGAGAGCCGCTTAGTAAAACTAGGCAAAGTCGATGCCATGAGTGTGTTTGTTGCGCTTATCGTCTTGATGATTGCCGTATCTTGGGCCAGTGCAGAGCAGTCAAGCGCTGTCTTGATCGCTGGTGTTTGGGGTATCTTAGTGTACCTTGGCGTACAGGTTGTATCGGGTATGCTTGAGGGTGACCTTGAAGAAGACCTAGAGAACAAAGAAAACGGTTCGGGCGCTGCGGCAACTAGTGCCATTATGAAGGGCGGTATCATTGGTTTCTTATACTTAGAAGTCCTAGATGCTTCATTCAGTTTCGATGGTGTGATTGGCGCATTTGCAATCACCAATGACGTGATTGTTATCATGTTAGGTCTTGCGATTGGTGCGATGTTCGTACGTTCTATGACTATCTTCTTGGTAGACAAAGGTACGCTTGACGAATTTATCTATCTTGAGCATGGCGCACATTATGCAATCGGCGCGCTAGCAATCATCATGCTATTGTCAGTGAAATTCCATGTACCAGAGATCATTACTGGTCTGATTGGTATTGCCTTTATTGGTTGGGCGCTACTAGCGTCACTCCAGCATCGTAAAGCTGAAAGAGCAAGTCTGAATTAAGGCCCTTTATCGGCGCAGTACGCTTTGTATTTAGTTATATATTCAAGCAGGTCATATCAGTAGGTGTGGCCTGCTTTTTTTGTATTATGATGAGGTCATGTTATATTTTTGGTTATAAGAATATCCAATTATTAAAACCAAAGCTAAAAATATACTTATACCATTCACAAGAATACGATTAGCTGTGTCAAAATCGCTTAGCCTACAATGTGTAGTGCTTGTACTCTTTTTCCTTGCTACTCTAGTTTTTGTGAATGGTATTACCTTATTGCTATTGCCTTGTCTTCAGTTAAACCCCTCCCTTTTAATAAAAAACAGATATAACACGATATGCTCGATATACAACAGATTCTTGATGATATTGCCGCAGAAATGGCACGCGAAACTGACCGCGGTAAAGTGGCAGATTATATTCCGCAATTGGCTCATATTGACCCCAATCAGTTCGGTATAGCCGTAGCGACTCCTGATGGGCAAATGTATGCAGCAGGTGATGCAAGCACTCTGTTTTCCATTCAAAGTATCTCTAAGGTATTTACCTTAACCATTGGTCTTGGCAAGCTAGGCGACACCCTTTGGACACATGTCGGTCGTGAACCATCTGGCGATCCTTTTAATTCAATTGTAATGCTTGAGCATGAGACGGGCCGACCACGCAACCCATTTATCAATGCTGGTGCCATTGCCGTGGTGGATGCCATTATGATGGGTCATAAACCCAAGGAAACATTGGGTGAAATCCTACAGTTTGTTCACCTCATCGCAGATGATGAGTCAATTCGCTTTGATCACAAAGTAGCGGCTTCTGAGATGGCGCACAAGGACCGAAATGCCTCTTTGGCGCACTTCATGAAATCCTTTGGTCGTTTAAGACATGATGTAGATAATGTATTAGGGACGTATTTTCATCAGTGCTCTATTGCAATGAATTGCCAACAATTAGCCAGTGCCGGTCTTTATTTAGTGTCTAACGGAGTTGATAAACACTCAGGAGTACGTGTAATCAATGAAAACCGAGCACGCCGTATTAACTCACTCATGATGATGTGTGGCCATTATGATGGTTCTGGAGAATTTGCTTACCGCGTGGGCTTACCAGGCAAGAGTGGCGTTGGTGGCGGTATTCTGACGATAGCTCCTGGCAAAGGCTCTATCGCTGTATGGTCACCAGGGCTTGATCACGTGGGTAACTCTAAGCTTGGGCTAAAAGCGCTAGGGCGATTCGTACAAAAAACTGGCTGGTCGGTTTTTGCAGAATAAAAGATACATATATTTATCTAAACAGGTTTTTTATATAGTGCCATACTCTTTTATATTAGCTGCGGAGCATATATAGGCCATAAGTTGGTTTATTCTAATCTTATATAGTCATTCGGTATATAGTTATTCGGTGCTTTTTCAACTGGTTACTTAAGTTACCTTTTTGCCAGATTCTACCTATATGAAACATTACTTTTCATAACAATACTTTAACGACTATTGCTAAGTTAATCGAAATCTATCAAAGATACAGAAGTATTATGTCTCTTAGTAAGCATATCGTAAGCGCACAAAATACGCCTTGCTTAGTGAGCAAACGCTTAGTATAGTAAAACGTAATGATATGCAGGGCATGGCATACAGGTAAGTTTTTATCATTTGCTCTGAGATATCAGTCACTGCACAACTTTTAGTTTATTTTTTATCATTCAATCCACTTAACTATTAATCCAAAGGATATTTGTATGGCTATTAGCTTAACGAAAGGCGGCAACGTAAACTTATCAAAAGAAGCGCCAGGTTTAACTAACATTACAGTCGGTCTAGGCTGGGATCCACGTGCCACTGACGGCCAAGAGTTTGATTTAGATGCAATCGGTTTCTTGATTAACGAAGCAGGCAAAGTCCGTAACGACCAAGATTTTATCTTTTTCAACAACCTAAAATCAGACAACGGCGCTGTTGAGCATACTGGTGATAACCGTACTGGCGAAGGCGATGGCGATGATGAGAAAATCAAAATCAATCTTGCGAGCATCCCAGCTGACGTCAACAAAGTAGCTATCTGTGCCATCATCTATGAAGGCCAAGCACGTAACCAAAACTTCGGTCAAGTTGGTGATGCTTATATCCGCGTTGTAAACGACAATGGCGAGTCTGAAATCGCTCGTTACGACCTATCAGAAGATGGCAGCACTGAGACAGCGATGATTTTCGGTGAACTATATCGTCATAGCGGTGACTGGAAATTCCGTGCTGTCGGTCAAGGTTTCAGCGGTGGTCTTGGACCATTAGCAGCCTCTTATGGCGTAAATGTTTAACGTTAAAATTAACGTAAACGTTTAGCAAGCCAGTTATCATAACCAGACGTTTGGTTATGATCTAATAAGCCATCAAGTGTGTCCCTTTAACGCATTTGATGGCTTTAAATTTAATTGGCCTCGTCATTAAAGACTATAGAGCACCTGAAAGCACACGCACACATTAAGAGTATTTAACCAAAATATTAGAATGAGGATTTGCAAGCCATGGCCGCAACATTCAGTTTAATCGGTACTATTGAACCTTTTTTGCATTGTAATCTTAAAAAAGGCGATTCAATTTATTGTGAAGCCAATGCGATGGTGATGATGGAGTCCAATCTTGAGCTAAAAGGTAAGCTACAAGGTGGCCTGATGCAGTCACTGATGCGCCGCTTTGCAAACGACGAATCGTTGTTTCAACAGCAGATTGAAGCGGTTAATGGTGAGGGCGATTGCTTGCTTGCGCCTACGCTTGATGGTGATATGCAAATTATTGACGTCGGCAAGCAGCAATATACCTTAAGTGATGGTGCGTTTGTCGCGGCCCAAACTGGCGTCGATATCAGAGCCAATATTCAGCGCAATTTAGGCGGCGCAGTATTCGGTGATACAGGCGGCTTTATGGTGATGCAGACCCAAGGTCAAGGCCAAGTCGTGGTATCTGGTTTTGGCTCGTTGTTTGAGATTGATGTCACACCGGATAAAGACGTCATCATTGATAACGGTCATGTGGTCTGCTGGGACTCAAATCTTGAATACAAACTGTCAGTCTCAACCAGTAAGAAAAAAGGCATCATGAGCAATATCATCAACTCCGTCACCAGTGGCGAAGGTATGGTTCTGAACTTTTCAGGAAGTGGCAAAGTCATTATTTGCTCGCGCAATCGTGACAGTTATCAAGGTTGGATACAAAGCGTCCTAGGTAGTAGCTCAGGTGGACGTGGCGGCGGTGGTGGCTTTTTAGATAATATCTTATAGTACCTTTTGCAATTTATAGCACTCTTTAGCGTTATTTTTAAACGGTTTTACTCACAATTATTATAAGGATACTCACATGGCAGTTAGTCTTCAAAAAGGTCAGAAAATCTCCCTAAGCAAAGAAGCTGGTGGCGAGCTGACTCAAGTCAAATTGGGTTTAGGCTGGGATGTCGCGCAAGGCCCACAAGATAAAAAAGGTGGCTTTTTAGGAAAATTATTCGGCGGCGGTTCTGGTGGTGACTCTATCGATTTAGATGCTTCATGCATCATGTTCGATGCCAATAAGCAAGCAGTCGATGCCATTTGGTTCAGTCAACTAAAATCGAAAGACGGCAGTATCGTGCATACTGGTGATAACCGTACTGGCGACGGTGATGGCGATGATGAAGTCATTAATGTCGATCTCTCAAGAGTACCTGCCAATGTGGTCTCATTAGTATTTACGGTCAATAGCTTTACTGGTCAAACCTTTGAGACAGTAGAAAATGCGTTTTGCCGTATCGTTAATGCTAATAATAACAGTGAAGTAGCACGTTATAACTTGTCTGCCCAGGGTGGACATACAGCGATGGTAATGGCAAAGGTCTATCGTCATAACAATGAATGGAAAATGCATGCGATTGGCGAGACTGCTTCTGGTCGCACCTTCCACGACTTAATGCCTGCTATCACACCGCATGCATAATTGACTGAAGACTTAACTGGATTATTACTAATCTAGTTAAGTAGTTTGTTTCAAAAAGGAGCGGCCCATCTGTCAATAGTTGGGCCGCTCTTTTATACTTATTATTTGTCGTTTATTGTTTAGATCTTAAAAAACACTATTTACGTCCACGCTTCCAGCTAAAGCCCCAATTAAACGCTTTGTCCATCTCTTGATGACCTTTAAAATATTGGTTGATACGCTCAACATTGATACTGCCTTGTTGATTGACCAAACGGGCAATGGCACACATTGGTAGATTACCCGCACCTTCGGTCAAACGTGTCTCAATCGGTGACTGTTCTGGTACATGGATAGTCACAACCCCATCGGTTTTTTCCCAGTTGGGCGCGCCCTCATAAATAAACGCAAAGATAAACACCTCTTCAATCTGCGACCATTGCTGACCATTGATATCTAGCCATTCACCGCCGCTTACCTGACCCGTTCTATCATCCGCACGTAAGCAAACGTAAGGCGCTGATTGTAAACTACCAAAGCGATTACCCAACGCTTGAATAAGGGTTTTTTCACCATTTTTTAGATGAATCATCGCACCAACATCTAAATCAATACCGCTCGATTGATGCTGTTTGAACAGGTCACCCAGTATGCCTTTCTTGGGCGCTGACTTATCATTTTGCGGGCGTTGATTCCAATCTAAATTGACTGATATTTTGCCAAAATCATCACGTTTTTTAAGATTGATGCTAGATTGATTTTTAGTTAAGGTTATTTTACTTAAGTTAATCGAAGGATTAGCAGGAATCGGTGGCGGGTTATTAGCTTGTGACGTGCTACCTACTTTTTGCGTATTAATTGGTCGCTGCGTGTTGATAGGTTGAGGTTGGCTTTGTACAGGACTATGATTTTGGGCAGGCGCCTCATCAGCAATTTCCACACCAAAATGTTCAGACAAAGGCTTTAAACCTCCCTCAAATCCTTGGGCGATAAAACGAAATTTCCAACTGCCTTGTCTGCGATAGCATTCAGCCAATATAATGGCTTTTTCATTACGTCCAGCGCTACTCAACTGACAAGTCATCAACACTTGACTGCCTTGCAGAACTTGAATGTCTACATCGCCAACTTGCGATAGTGTTTGCGCACTAGAGAACGCTAGGGCAATTTTCTCAATACTTGCCGGCTGTGCAGACAAGTCAACATCAAAGAACCCATCGCTATCATGACCACGAAAGCTAACGCTACCATCATCGCTACGTGTCTGACCATAAAATATCATGTCACCATCACCACGCACTTTGCCGTCAGTAGTCAGACTATAAGCGGCACAATCAATAGCATTTTGGCTTAAAATACGAATGCTAATATTGTCAGTTGGTAGTGGTGCATTGGCACCTGCAATTAATTTTTGAGGTTGGTTTTGACTCATCATACGTCCTTTAGATTATTTATTATGCTGTTGTCATTATCATGCCAACTATCATCATATAGTAGCATGGATATTATGATAGTTTTGAACCAGACAATTTTGGTATAAGCGATAAAATTGTCCTTACAACTCCCTATGACAATTTTATCAGAGGCATTTATAACGCATATCATTTGTATATAATACGTCCTATTAAACCGTATACCTTTGCTAATATTACTACTAGATTTGCAGTAGCAATATTGACTTTCCCATTCGCCTACATCTAATGATAACGCTGAGAAAATTATGAATAATCTTGCTGACAACAGTACCCCTTCAATACCAGTAGCGGCGTGGTTAGCTGAAGGTCAGTCTAGCCAGCGCGATATGTTGGAGAGCTTACAAAGTCTAAAGAGCAAAGCAACCAGTCCTTTAAACCACACTTTTCAAGTTATTGCCTCACACCGTCATAATAGACCTGAGATTTTCGAATTCGCCGATATGATTTATCGTGAGCCATTTGACTCGATCGTAGATACTGATGCCCAAACGACTAACAAACATGCCATACCACGCTGGCAGTTCGTATTGGAGCATGCTCAAAAGCATAACGTAAAAGTACTGCTGACTGGGCGCAATGGTATCGATTATGAAGCGCATCGTGAAAAATTTGACGCTGTGGGTATTCGATTATTAACCGGTGCCACCAGTGTAGCGGCACTAGAATCAATCGATGACAAGTTTTCTTTTATGCAGCATTGTCACACTCATAATATTCCAGTGGCAGACGCATGGCGTTTTGACAATACGGCGGAGCTTAAGGCTTTATTAGCCGAGCATGGTGACCAGCCTCTATGTGTCAAACCTGTCGTCGGTATTTTCGCCCAAGGGTTTTGGCGACTAGACACTGGTAAAGAATATGACGAGCAGTACGATAGCTTTGAGCACTTATATTTCACTGAAGAGAAAAAGATTAACACAGCACAATTTGTGAATGCCTATACTAATAGCCAAATGGTGCACGAGCGCCCTATTCCAATGTTGCTGATGCCTTATCTATCAGGGCAAGAGTACTCTATCGATGTGGTCTGTGAATATGGTGAAGTCCTAGCTGCTGTCACTCGTCATAAAACAGGGAAAATACAACATGTTGGTTATGAGCAATCTGTCATGGATGTCGTAATCCCACTGATTAGGGCTTTTGGCTGTGATGGCATTGTCAGTGTACAAACCAAAGCTGACGATAGCGGTCAGCACCGAGTGCTTGAGATTAATAGCCGCCCATCAGGTGGTATTGGTTATACCTCTCATAGTGGGATTGACCTGACGCAAGTTGGCTTTTCTTATTGGTTGGGCTTGTCAGAGAAACCTAGTCTAGAGATTAATATTCAGCATATCGAACCATGCCAAGTACGCTCTATTATGATGAGTGTCAAAATTGAAAAAGATGATAAATAAATCAGTAAAAATACACTTTATTAGTAAATATTTTTACTAGCCACAAAAAGAGGGTTTTTAGATATTAATCTAAAAACCCTCTTTTCATTTTCAATTGGTCTTAAAAATGGGTTTTTAAAATTAATCGCCGAACGCTAGTGTAGCTTTCTTAGGTGCATTTTTAGAAGCAATGACCCACAGTAAACTTAATACAACTGCTGAACCGATGAAAATCATAATTGATGAAGAGATAGCACCTGCATGTGTATAATCCATAGGCATCACATGGTTAGTCATTGTCATCTCCATGGCGGCAATACCAGTGTAATGCATACCACAGACGGCAAGACCCATGAGAAACGCACTACCGAAACGCTGCAATGTACCACGCAAATTAAATGCCAACCATAGTGCAGCGATAGCAGCTGCAATAGCAATCACGATTGATAAGATAAGCAGCGGTATATTATATGACATGGTAGCATCCATTTGCATAGAGGCCATACCAGTATAATGCATAGCTGCAACACCCAGCCCAGTAAGGGTACCGCCACCGACCAACTTACCAATACTTGGCTCACCGCGACCAACGATGACAACACCAACAGCAACAAAACAAATCGCGAGTAGCATCGAGACAATCGTTAAACCTAGATCATAGGTCACAGGCATTTTCATATCTACAGCCATCATACCAATATAGTGCATAGACCAAATCGCACCGCCGATAGCGATCGATGATAGTGCTACCCAAAAATACAAGTCCGTTCCTGGCTTAGCAGAAGGTACTCGAATGGCAAGGTTTAAGCCAACATAAGAACCAAATACTGCAATGGCGTATGAGACCAATACCAAAAGTAAGTTATATTCAACTTCCATCATTTTTTTGCCTTTTATCTATATATAAGAATTGAGTCAAATAACGTTACTTTTATCGCAACATAGTACGTGCGTCATTCGCTCGTTAATTTTTTTGCATAGATATGAAATTATCTATGTATATTTTTTTACCCGATGGTAAATTCACAAATATTGGTACTACCTGCGCCGCAGTTAGTCTCTTCAACTTGAACCACATCTACAGCAGGGTTGCTGGCCAAAAAGCCTTCTATATAGCCTACGATAAAATGACATCCTGAGTGAGTATGGTCTGCCGACTTACAAAACGGACATTTAATCAAATAGATGACATTATTCTTTGCTTTAACTTTGGACAACCCCTTTAGTGCTGGCACAAGTTCACGATTGATCGTAGTAGGCATCTTCAGTGGACTACCAAGTGAATAGTCACGCTGGTAAATACCGCCGCCAACCTTACGACCCAATTCCTGTAATGCAGTGACACGTCGCTCAATAGGCAAACTATCCTCATATTGACTGACGATATCTGCTATTTTAGGATAATAAGCACCGATGGCGGATAAGACGCTTTTCTCATCCAATGTCTTTTTTGCAGGGGCAGCTGATGAGCCGCCCTCTTCATCTATCTCTAAATTGAAAAGCGTACAGCCCTCAATTGAAGACAAGTCATCAATTAGATCTGCCTGCGTTTTAGAGCCCAGACTTCTTGCGATCACATGAATGATATTACCACCATTCTCTGAAGCCTCTTGTCTTTGGGAAACCAACTGATAACCTGCTTTGATAAGCGGCGAAATAACATTGACCAAACGAATACGTTCAGAAGATGTTTCTAATGCACAAGAGAATTTCACAGAGCACTCCTTTTCTTAAAATACTGCAATGCTTCCTTATATCAAGCTATACAGACAAATCAATTAACAAATATGAATAGCGTTTCGAAGCTTGAACTAACGCCTTTCTCACAATATAAAAGATGTGCAAACCTCAACCATGTGACAGTTTTTATATATCTTTTATATTATAAGAAATGAAACATATTCAGTAGATGAAACTTCGATTTTTATAGTTATTAAGCATACAAGCGTTCTAACTACTAGAAATTTATTAATTGAGGAACAGTAATAAGCTTGAAAATAAGATTAGAATTAATAGATTTAAATCAAATGCTATTTTTAAATATTATAGATAACATTTGGTCACAGTGAAGTCACTAAACAGCAATAGATTTTGTTTGTATTATCACCGGAATTTTGTTTTGTAGCAATACACTATGTAACTTTGTCCGATAAGTGGCTACATTAGCCGACAAATGGCTAGAGTCTAGAACTCTATCATTATTTATAAAAGTAACCAATCATTAAAGGAAATTCCAAAACCATTTAAAGCTATATATCCTAATATTTCTATTATAAGATCAATCTTAACTGTCTATTAAAAGACCCAGTAAGTTTTTTCTTTTTATATAAATTTGGGTCAAAATAAAGTCAAAATCTTTCATAGAGTCAGGATTTAGTCGCAAGGATAGAATCATTAAATAATAAAAATAATTTCAATTGGGCAGATAAATTAAGGAAGTGTGATGTCTAGGCAAGTCGAATTAACATTAGGAGCTAATACGGTTATCGAAAACCCAAAGTGTTCGATCGCATTTTCTACTACTAAATCAGTGGGGTTTGGACAGCAGCTTGGACTATTGTGGTTGCCATTAGATGCCAATCGTAAAGCAGTTTGTAGTCCTGCTTATTTACATGAATCTAAAGACTGGGCTCAGCTCGATAACAAGGATAATCCAAGCACATGGCAGTTAGATTTACCTCAGTTATTTGATAAAAATAATGTTAGTTTCTTACAACTGATTACTTATGTTTATCATGAGCCAAGCATGAATTTGCCAGCGGTAGAGTTAAATGACGTAAGTCTCACGCTCAATAATGGAGATATTCGCTATAACTTCACAACAAACGAGCGGCATGTGAAAGCGGCCATTATATTAGAAATATATCAGCGTAATGGACAGTTTAAATGTCGAGCGCTGGGTGAGGCATCAACGCAAGGCTTAGCGAGCCTTGAACATCATGTACAGGTTAGTCTGGATGTTCGTCCACCTAGCACACATACGCTTATTCAAGAAGCGCAACAGCAGCAGCGCACTCAACCAAATAACGAAGCTCGCCCTCCTCGTCAAGTACAAGCAGGCGAGACTTGGACAGGAACAGCGTTTGCTATTGATCCCTATCATCTGCTGACCTGCTATCATGTGATTGAGTCAGCGGCGATGGTTGGCATACGTCAGCAAGGTCAGCCTGATCGCGAGGCACAAGTTGTACTTAGTGATATCGGAAGCGATTCAGCTATTATTAGAGTTAGCGACCCTTTGCCTAGCTACCTCCCATTGGCGCAGCAATGTATTGATATATTGGGTGAGACCATTACCACACTGGGGTTTCCGTTGTCAGGGTTGAGTAGCCAACTGCAAGTCACTCAAGGCTGTATATCAGGATTGACAGGTTTAAATAACGATATCCGTCATATGCAGTTCACCGCACCCATTCAGCCTGGTTCTAGTGGTAGTCCTTTATTATTGCCGAATGGAGAGGTCGTCGGTATGGTCACATCAAGTCTGGTTCATGAACATGCACAAAACATGAACTATGCGGTGAAATTTCAGTTATTATCTGCCCTACTGGCGAGCGCTGGCATCAGCTTGGAGAACACGACTGATTTGACCAGTGCTACGCCTCTTACAACACCTCAGCTAAGTAAGCAAAGTCGCAGTGCTTTATGGTTAATTGGCTGTCAAGGTTAAGAAATCTATACGATATATAAATAAAAGCGCCAAGGAATATGAATGTTAAATGAGCAACACAGTACGACCATTACCCTACCCCGTGGTACGCTAGATCTGACTTACCAAACCAACTCAGCCACTAATAAATCAGTCACTAATAAAAATGGCGTAGAACAACGCAACCATTATCAATTAGAAGATTTACTTGGATTTGCCCAGCGTATTAACCCAAAGCGTGCGTTTTTGTTTGTCTCAAAAGTGCTAGGTCGTCATATTCCCGTTGCGCCAAGTATCATGCGAGAGGCATTCACTGATTTGGCCAATTTAGTTCCTAATGACTTGCCTGAGCCAGTACTAGTCATTGGTATGGCAGAGACTGCTGTTGGTCTATCTGCTGGTGTCCATCAAGCGCTACAAACGCGCTATCCTCAAGCTCTGCTATTGAACTCTACGCGTCATGCACAGCACGATGAGAGTAGTGATGCAAATGGTACTAACTCCTTGCTGACGACGTTTTGTGAAGATCACAGTCATGCCAGTCAGCATTTGATTTATCAGAGCAAAGATAGCATTACTCAAGCGCAGCTACTGGCAAGTAAAACACTGATTATGGTCGATGATGAAGCCTCAACGGGCAATACCTGCGTTAATGTCGTCACTGCACTGCGTGAAGCAGGATTGAACCAGTTAGAACAAGTGCATCTGACAACATTGGTCGACTGGTCATTAGATCAAGAAAAACCCAATCCGCAGTCAGATGCTAAGCCTGCACGTATGGCTGATCGTCTCGCTGGTATTGAGTTTCATCGCCATCATCTGCTCTCTGGCGCATGGCAATGGACAGACGCACCCAACCCTGAACCCATTACGATGCCATCAGTTGATACTACGGCCGCTGGTAGTCAGGCGCTCGGTGATACTGGCAACTGGGGCCGTTTTCCAACGCTAGACAGTACAGAAGGACTTACTAACTATCTTTCGAATTTTCAGACTGCATTTACCCGTTTTAATGATCAAGAAAACTTTGATGTTACTCAGCTACCAAAAAGAATCCTAGTATTGGGTAGCAATGAGTTTGTTTGGTTACCATTTTTATTGGCTGAATGGCTTGAAATAGAGTCTAAAAAACTGAGCGACAATACAGCATCCATGGTTAATTTTAGCGCATTAACCCGCTCACCGATTGCGCTTGGTGGAGCGATTACCACGATGCTGAGCTTTAGCGACAATTATGGGCTTGGTATGACCAATTTTGCTTATAACGTTGAGCCTAGTAATTGGGATTTGATTGTGTTGTGTATAGAAACACCAGCTGATAGTGTGGATGCTATGTGGCGAGGTTTGGATAATGTACTGGTGGTGAGCCCTAGTCTTTAAATTGCTCTCTAACTTTCAAACCTATTATTTACGGACGACACCATGACTACCTCCTTTTTTAAAGCTAGCCCAGACATTATTCAGCCTTATGCCTTGATGGATTTGGACGACACATTATTCCAAACCCAGCGCAAAATTGACGCATGGGACTTACCCACTACAGAGCCTGAGCATTTGGTTTGTGCTACCGTTAATAAGCAAGGCGAACCACTGAGCTTTATGAGTCAGCGCCAAGCAACCTTTTTTAACTGGCTACTTGCTAGTACTGAATTAATTGTAGTGACGGCGCGAGATCGTAGTGAGATTAAACGCGTTAATCTGCCCTTTAATAGCTGGCAAGTATTAACCCATGGAGCGACTATTTTAACGTCTGACGGCGCACTGCTAAGCAGTTGGCAGCAGCATATGTATGGCAAACTTGAGCCATTGCAAGATAAGCTTAATAAGTTAAGTCAATTGTTTGCCAATCACAGTAAAAGCGAGCAAAGTCATTTAGTATTTACACCGCATATCGATAGCTTTAACAGTGGTTCTGTTGATGAAGAGCTAACCATTTATCTGGCTATCAAACATGCGCAAAAAGACCATCAAGTGCTCGTAGATTTAGCTGAAAAACTGCCCACTTTGATACGTGATTTTGATCAAGATTTCTATGTACATGTGAATGCTAACAACCTAGCGATATTACCTCATGCGGTTCATAAGCGTCATGCGGTACAGTTTTTATTAGAGCATCATTTAGACCATCAGCGTCCCAGTTTTGGCTTTGGTGATAGCTTAGCTGATCTGCCTTTTTTACAGTTATTGGACTGGTACGGTATGCCCAATCATGGCCAATTGCATGAACAATACCCGTCTAAATTGTCAAGCTAAACCATGAGTTTAGACTGCAGCCACGCAAATCCACTGTTATCATTAAGAGTGCTATTATTCATACTATGACTTTACCTAATATACAGATAAAAAGAGCTACTCTGCAAAACTATGGCTCAGGCAGCTATCTTGCAAGCGATGTGACTGTCCTACTCGATATGGTAGATAAGAACGCGGTTGCCGATGTGCCAGTCAGTCAAAAAGAAGCGCTTATCCAAAGCGGACAACGCCATTACTCTGACATGCTAACTTTAGAGCAAGCACCTACTGCAATGCATGAGCAGCTATACATACAGGCGTTAGAGCAAGGGTCAACAAGGACCGCGACCGATATCGCTCATTTGTCTTATACGCTACATCATGTTTTTCAGCAGAATGTGAGTGATGAGCACCCACTGGTTTTGGTCAGTTTGGTACGAGCAGGTCTACCGATCGGCGTATTATTGCAGCGTGCGCTGTCGGATACAGACAGTCGCTATCACCTGCCAAGTGTACATTACGGCATCAGTATCATTCGAGATCGTGGTCTTGATCCAATGGCTTTGCAAATGTTACTGGAGGCTTATCCAAACAGTCCGATCGTATTCGTAGATGGTTGGACAGGTAAAGGTGCCATCTATCAAGAGTTGGCTCGTAGTCTAGAGATGTTTAGTGATTCTACCCATGTTAATTTTGCCAATATTTTTCATCAAGGTTCTGACGTTATTCCGTTACTGACTCTTGCCGATCCTGCTGGCGTTGCTTGGCTCGCGGCTAGTGAGGAAGACTGGCTAATTCCATCTGGTTTGTTGAATAGTACTGTATCAGGGCTTATCTCCCGTAGCTTGTATACAGAGCCGTTATCAGGCCTGCATCGCAGTGTCTTTTATGATGATTTAATTGAGGTAGATCATAGCTTGGCATTTATCGAGCGTATCGATGCCGTGAGACGTTCATTGGCTGCAACTCCAGCGCGTTTACCGACTTACCAGCAGCCACGCTACCAGACTGCGGCATTGATAGAGACGTTGGCCGCAGATTATCATATTGTCAATCGCAACCGTATCAAACCAACTATTGCCGAGGCAACACGTGCCATATTACGCCGTGATCCAGAGCGTATATTGCTCGCCACTGCTGAGCACCCTGATACCATACTGCTACGCCACTTATGTGCGCAACGAAACATCACTATCAGTGTATTAGGTGATAAAATACTGCCTTATCAAGCCATCACGCTTATCAAGCAGCGCTCCCAAGACACTTAATACATTTAACGGTATTAAATACTTTCTTTTTCGTTCTCTTATACTCTCTACTTATGATGCCAATTATGTCAGATATGCTAAAAACCGAGTCAGACCTTTACAATGATACCCAATCTTATGCGCACCTGATCACTGAGCGTCATGCGATGGTCAAGCCACACACTCACCATCCATATCAGCTCGGTGCTAGCTTATACATGCCTGCGACTCGCCAAGATATTTGGCAAGTCATCAAGCGGGATAAATTACCGACGATTAATAGTATTATTATCTGTCTAGAGGATGCGGTCAGTCAGCAGGATGTTGAGTTAGCGCTTGAGCGTTTGCGAACCTTGCTCGATACATGGGCTGAGCATGTGAATAGCATTAATGCACCATCTAAATCAGCGACGATTCATGCCCAGTATCCGACGCGTCCACTTGTCTTTATACGTCCACGTAGCCCAATGATGCTACAACAACTGGCTGACTATACCCATATCGATCTTATCGATGGTTTTGTCATGCCAAAAGTCGATATGTATAGCCTATCTAACTGGCGCATGGCTTGTCAGAACCTAAAAGTAGATCAACTACTTATGCCGACGCTCGAAACCGCAGCGCTATTTAATCCGCATCACAATCAGGAGCTTGCCATCGCTTTTAAAGAAGCGTTTAGCCAGCCAGTTTTTGCATTGCGTATCGGCGGTAATGACTTATTTGCAGCATTGCGCTTACGTCGCCCAAAAAACAGTATTGTCTACGACTCGCCTATCGGTACGTTGGCTTATCAGATGCTTGGCTGTTTTGTGCCGCATGGTTTTTATCTTACCGCGCCAGTATTTGAGTACTTAGATCAGCCGACGCTGTTTATGCAAGAGCTGAACCGAGATGTCAGCTTAGGGATGGTGGGCAAAACTGTCATTCATCCAAGCCAAATCGCCCTAGTACAGCAGGCTTACTGTGTGCCATTGAGTACGTTGGATGAAGCGCAAGCAATCCTTCATAGTGAGGCCAAAGCGGTATTTAAGTACAACAATACGATGCTAGAGCCTGCGACGCACCGTGCTTGGGCGACTGAAATCGTCAATCGTGCAGAAGCCTTTGGAACTATTGATGATGGACATAGCCAATACAGCTCACGAATGTAGCTGTCGCCGCTGATACAGATAGCTGTCTGCCATTTAAAACTTACACCATGCAAAAAGCCGCTATCAAATAATAGGTAGCGGCTTTTATATATATATTTGCTTAGGGTTCTCTATAGATATAAGGCTTTAAAGCTCTTGAACAGTATCTACATTAAGCACAACTTTCCAAAAACTGGCGAAGTACTTGGTTCACTTGATCAGGCTCTTCTACGGTCGATGTATGACCTGCACCTTTGATAATGGCAAGCTTGGATCCGGCGATAGCAAAATGCATGCGTTCAGATTTGGCATAAGGCGTAGCGGCATCTTCATCACCAACCACAATCAGTGTCGGCGTTGTAATCTCACCCAACTGCTCATAAGTACCGGTACGCTCAATAACGCCCATTGTTGCTTTGACCACGCCGCCTTTGCGATTGCTTTGTAGCATCGTTAGCCACTGCTTACGGTCAGATTTGCGCAGCTTGTCTGCCAAAAATGTACTGCCAAACATAATTGGCATAACCTTATTACTCACACGCTTCATACCTAACCAGCGGATGGCTTTAACCAGCTTGCGGTACTGAGGTATGTTTTTTGGATCTTCAGGGTCAGCAGAGGTTTCTAACAGCGTTAATGATAACAACAACTCAGGGCGTTTGAGCGCAATACGTTGAGCCACGAACCCGCCCATAGATAGCCCAACAAAGTGACATTTATCAATACCAAGCGCTGCAAGCAAGCCGAGCGTATCTTCAGTCAGCGTCTCCATATCATAGCCAGATTTAGTAATCTGCGACTGACCTTGCCCGCGAAAATCAAAAGCAATACAACGATAGTCTGTTTGAAAGTGTTCCACTTGCTTATCGTACATCTGTGAACTCCACAGTAAGCCGTGAGCAAATACGATAACGGGCTTTTGTGTGTCGTTTGGTGCACTGTCCTCAAAATAGATATCAGCGTTATTTACAGTGATAGTTGGCATAACCACATCCTTGTTTGATCAATGAAATGTTAGAGCATACCCTTGTGTCTTTTACGACTCTTTTACGCTCAACCTAGCATACTAGCATAATCCATTAGCCCCTTAGGTCATAGCCTTTTTACGAGCCAGTCGTTTTGTCTCATTAGCTAACATCAGCTTTTACGATAGAATGGTAAAGTTTAGCAGTATGTAGGTGTGTCTTAAGCGCCCACAAAACACGCTTTTATAATCGTAGCAAGCTGCTATAGTAATCAGCATTGAACCATTTCTACCTTTATCTCAAAGCATTATCATTGATACAGAATATTAAAACCGTCATTTAAAATAAGGAAATCTCAAATGTCACAGTCTCTCGTCGATTATCAAGTTGAAGGGCACATTGCTACCATTACATTCAACGATCCAAAAAGTTTAAATGCTTTTGGTACGCCTATGAAAAACAATGTATTAACAGCGCTAGATAAAGCGGCTGTAGATGAGCAAGTACGGGTAATTATTTTGCAAGGGACTGGTGGTAACTTCTCAAGCGGCGGCGATATTAAAGAGATGTTGTCTGAAGGATTAGACAAGGATATTGTTTCAAACAAATTAAAAGGCATGGTAGAAGGTGCAGGCGAAGTCAGCTTAAAATTGCGTCATATTCATAAGCCGATTATTGCCAAACTAGAAGGTGCCGTGGCAGGTGCTGGCATGAATTTGGCACTTACTTGTGACTTCCGAATTGCCGCAGATAATGCAAAATTTGTACAAGCGTTCGTTAATATTGGCCTAGTTCCAGATGCGGGCGGTATTTACTTATTAAACCAATTGGTAGGTGCAGCAAAAGCCACTGAACTTGTGATGCTGGGTGATAAACTGAAAGCCGAAGACATGGCACGCTTAAATCTAGTGAACAACGTGGTAAGTATTGACGAGCTAGAAACCACCGTACAAGCATTGGCGCTACGATTGAGCCAACTGCCAGGCAAAGCATTGGCCACTATGAAAAAGAGCTTCAACGTACATGCTTTCGCTGGTTTGAGTGATGCGCTAGATATGGAAGTGGAGCAACAGACGGTAATGGCAAAAACTGATGACTTTATCGAAGGGGTTAGTGCCTTTATCGAAAAGCGTAAGCCTGTATATCAAGGTAAATAACAAGATAAACAACGATGCTATCAAAAAAGGGCTGCCAATATGGTAGCCCTTTTTTTATCAATGCCTTTAATTAAGAAGCGGACGCGGGTTTAGAATGATGAGGTAAAGTAAATATCTTGTCAAAGATCAGAGTAAACATAAAAGTATAAACTAAGAAAAACAGCAGTAGCGCCACTTCCATCATAAAGGCTTTTACTAGACCAACATCGTACCAAATCATATATAGTGGCAAGCAGATCAACACCAGCCCACCCTCAAAACCAAAAGCATGAGCACTGCGTATCCATAACGTGCGACGTACAATACGCTTGCGACGTTCCCACGCTTCAAAAGCGGTATTATATATAAAGTTCCAAACGACGGCTGCTACCGACATCATTACGGCAATTGGCAAGGATTCTGATGCATCACTGTGACTGAGTTTCATCAATATAAGGGTAGATAAGATAATCGCGATAATTTCGAAAGCGGTCACATAAATTAAGCGACGTTTAAGCGGTGATAAGGTCATCAACCAAGACTCCAAAGCACCTATTCTTTAAAAAGTGCCTATCAAAGTATCGGTCCGTCCCGAGTTAGAAAAGATAAATAAAGTGCAGAGCCACGGTTTCCGCCTGCCCCTATATTATACAGAAACTAGACTCAAAAATCAGTGAGCACATTTGTAAACAGGCGTCAGCCGTTTTATTAACGATTATCGCCTGTTTTAGCCGGACTATTTCGCTGGTAGACCCCATTTGTTGGTTTCAGGCTTGGTATCACTCGCTAAAAATACCAGCAATATGATAGACCCTATTAGTGGTACTATCCCTATTAAAAACCACCACCCTGAGCGGCTAGTATCATGTAAGCGGCGGATAGTGACGGCAAGACCAGGCAAAAATAAACCTAGCGCTGCCACTATATAAAACAAACCTGTCTCTGAGCTGAATATTATTGCGTCTAGCAGCATTGCAACGATCATCACTCCCATTTGTACTAAGAAAAAATACCAATACTCTTTACGGCGAGCGCGGCCAGAAAAATTTGTATAATTTCTCATACCCTTCTTAAACCAGTCAATGATGCCGTAATTTGCTTCAGCGCTATGATCGTTTGTCATCGTAGATCTGGGTAGTGGCGGTGGAGTCGCTTTATCAAGCTTAATATTATTTTCCATAGGGTTTGTTATCTCAGTCGTAGAAAGTAGAAATCGTCAGTTAACATTATTAACAATTGGCTTTGATTATAGATACTCAATAAAAGTTTGTAAATGAATACTACTTTTCTTAGAGTCATCAATAAAAAACCCCATATCATGACGATACGGGGTTTTTTATTTTTAATTATCAAATTTTAAGTATAAAGCTTCTAATTTTAAAAGCTTATGTACTCAAAATTAGGTCAACTGAGCAACGTTAATCTTGTCTGCTTCTTCAGTATAGTCTTCCATACGGTCGAAGTTCATGTATTGATAGACTTCATCACCCATGCTGTTTAGCATGCCAGCATACTGCTGATACTCATCATTGGTCGGCAATTTACCAAGTACCGCTGCGACTGCTGCAAGCTCTGCAGACGCTAGGTATACGTTAGCGCCTTGACCTAGACGGTTCGGGAAGTTACGGGTTGAGGTCGATACCGCAGTAGATTTCGGTGCGATACGTGCTTGGTTACCCATACATAGTGAACAACCTGGCATTTCGGTACGAGCGCCGGCTTGTGCGTAGATGTTATAGTAGCCTTCTTCCATCAACTGACGTGCATCCATCTTAGTCGGTGGTGCAATCCATAGACGAGTCTTCAAGCTACCTGCTGGTACGTCTTGTAGCAATTTACCAGCGGCACGGAAGTGACCGATGTTAGTCATACATGAACCAATGAATACTTCATCAATCGTATCACCAGCGACGTCTGCTAGCGTTTTTGCATCATCTGGATCGTTCGGGCAGCAAAGGATAGGCTCTTTGATCTCGCTCATATCGATAGTGATGTCGATAGCATATTCAGCATCGTCATCAGCACGCATCAAGCTTGGATTAGCCAACCACTCTTGCATGGCTTCGATACGGCGGCTGATAGTACGTGCATCGCCATAGCCTTCTGAGATCATCCACTTAAGCAGCGTGATGTTTGAGTTTAGGTACTCAGTCACTGAATCTTCAGATAGCGTGATGGTACAACCAGCAGCACTACGCTCAGCTGAGGCATCAGATAACTCGAATGCTTGCTCAGCAGTCAAATCTTCTAGGCCTTCAATCTCAAGGATACGGCCGTTGAACTCATTGATTTTACCTTTCTTATCAACCGTCAAGTAACCTTCTTTGATCGCTTGATAAGGGATCGCATGTACTAGGTCACGTAGGGTGATACCCGCTTGACGCTCACCGACAAAACGAACACGAACAGATTCAGGCATATCAAGTGGCATCACACCAGTTGCCGCTGCGAATGCAACTAGACCAGAACCCGCTGGGAACGAGATACCCATTGGGAAACGGGTATGCGAGTCACCACCAGTACCAACGGTATCTGGAAGTAGCATACGGTTCAACCATGAGTGAATGATACCATCACCTGGACGTAAACTTACGCCGCCACGGTTCATGATAAAGTCAGGTAGTGTGTGCTGAGTCTCAACGTCAACTGGCTTTGGATAAGCAGCTGTGTGACAGAATGACTGCATCACTAGGTCTGCTTGGAAACCCAAACATGCCAAGTCTTTTAGCTCATCACGTGTCATCGGACCAGTGGTATCCTGAGAACCGACCGTAGTCATTTTAGGCTCACAATACATACCTGGACGTACGCCTTCTAAGCCACACGCTTTACCAACCATTTTTTGTGCAAGAGTAAAGCCTTTGCCTGTATCAGCTGGCTCTTCTGGCTTAGCAAATACGTCAGAATGACCAAGACCCATGTATTCACGAGCACGGTTAGTCAAACCACGACCAACGATCAATGGAATACGGCCGCCAGCACGTACTTCATCAAGCAATGTTGGTGAGTTCAATTCAAACGTTGACAATACTTCGTCAGAATCATGCTTAGTGATTTTGCCTTCGTACGGATAGATGTCAAATACATCACCCATGTTTAGGTTATCAACGGCTACTTTTTCGATTGGTAATGCACCAGAATCTTCCATCGTGTTAAAGAAAATCGGAGCGATGTTATTACCTAGTACAAGACCGCCGCCACGTTTGTTTGGTACGTTCGGGATGTCTTCACCCATCAACCACAATACCGAGTTAGTTGCAGACTTACGGCTAGAACCAGTACCAACGACATCACCAACATACGCTAACTGATGGCCTTTTTGCTTCAGCTCTTCGATTTGCTTCATTGGGCCAACAATACCTTCGTCGTCAGCATTGATGCCGTCGCGAGAGTTTTTGTGCATGGCTAGTGAATGCAATGGAATATCAGGACGGCTCCATGCGTCTTGCGCAGGTGACAAGTCATCCGTGTTGGTTTCGCCAGTGACTTTAAAGGTCGTATAAGTGGTTTTCTTTGGTACTTCGGCACGGTTCAAGAACCATTCTGCGTCAGCCCAAGACTGAATTACTTCTTTGGCAATAGTATTGCCTGCTTCGGCTTTTTCAGTCACGTCATTGAACGCGTCAAATACTAACAACGTTTTCTTTAATGCTTCAGCAGCGTCTTGTGCAACTTCGCTATCATCTAGTGCCGCAACTAGTGGCTGAACGTTGTAACCACCTTGCATAGTGCCTAGAATTTCAACCGCTTTTTGCTTGCTGATAAGTGGTGATGATGTCTCACCCTTCAAGATAGCAGCCAAAAACGCCGCTTTAACGTATGCTGCTTGGTCAACACCAGCAGGAATACGGTTTTCTAATAGGTTCATCAAGAATGCATCTTCGCCTGCAGGCGGGTTCTTTAATAATTCAACCAACTCTACTACTTGTTTTTCATTTAGTGGTAGGGGTACAGTTCCTAGCTCAGCACGTTCTTCGACATGTTTACGATAAGCTTCTAACACAATAGTCGTCCTCGTCAGTTGGGGTGTAGCACATTACGTGGGTAGTCAGCATGACTGCCTGCGTCTATATACTATATGAAATAATTATCCGTGCAATCATAGCTTAAAACGCTTTAAATGTTAATGGCTCAGCCCTGAAAAGGCTCATAATAAAGCGATATTGGACATTTATTATAAAAATAGTACCGTCAATAGTCGGCTTCAACCACTCTTTACAGTTGTCGCCTAGCTCATAAACCACGCCCAATGAAGCTTTACTTTACGGTTAAATAAATACAGTGTGACTGCTATAATTCTCATCATAAAGTATTTTTCAAACATCTCTATGCTTCATCAAACATACTCTTAAAAAATCGCCTAGTGCTGAGTAGCGAAAACAAAAGCACTTTCAAAATTGGAAATCCGAAACTCTTATAATTTAACAAGGATAATCACATGAACAGTAGCGAAAATAATATCAATTATGAAAATGGCCTAAAGGTACGTACTGAGGTGATGGGCGAACAGCATGTCAAGCGCTCGCTTGATAGTGCCATAGGATTTACCCAGCCATTACAAGATTGGATTATTGAGCACGCTTGGGGTAGTACTTGGCAAGACGACTCAGTATTACCGCGCAAGTATCGCTCATTAATCACTATTGCCTTTTTAATTGCCCAAAAAAGCCCAAATGAGTTGAAAGGACATATACGCGGCGCCATTAATAATGGTGCTAGTGTCGCTGAGATTAGAGAAGTGCTCATGCATAGCTTGCCATACTGCGGTGCACCTGCTACTCAAGAAGCGTTTCGCGCCGCCATAGATATACTGAATGAGTTAGAAATCGATATAGATATTTAAAACTATGGTCGCCCGAGCAATCGTAGTAGCCTTAACAAAATCTTAATCTTAATCTTAACAATATTGTTTAAAAATTGACGACCAAATTTCTGCTATAATATCTGCACTCATAAAACATTCTGATAATTCCATAAACCCTTATAATATAAAGGGTTAAGAGATAACTCCATTATGACAACTGCCGTACAAACACATGTACCTGCTGCTAAGGCCAAACCAAAAAAAGCCATCCAAGGCGAAAAGCTACGTGGCTATGACAAAGTTGCCCGTATCCCAATTAAGGTAATCCCGACTGTCGAGGCAAAGAAAAAGCCCGATTGGATTCGGGTAAAAATGTCCTCGCCTGCTGAAGTCGCTCGTATCAAAGCAACCTTGCGTGAGCAAAAGCTTTATACCGTTTGCGAAGAAGCGGCTTGCCCTAACCTGCCACAGTGCTTCGCTGATGGTACAGCCACCTTTATGATCATGGGTGATATCTGTACGCGTCGCTGCCCATTCTGTGATGTAGGTCATGGTCGCCCTAATGAGCTAGACAAGGATGAGCCGCGTCATACCGCCGAGACTATTGAAGGCCTACAGCTTAAGTATGCGGTTATTACTTCTGTCGATCGTGACGATCTAAAAGATGGCGGTGCTGGACATTTTGTAGAGGTGCTAAACGAATCAAGAGCGCTTAGCCCAAACTGCTTGATTGAAATCCTAGTACCAGATTTCCGTGGTCGTATGGATATCGCGTTGGATTTATTGACAGAGACCGCACCAGATGTGTTTAACCACAACATCGAAACGGTGCCACGTCTATACAAAGCCTTCCGTCCAGGTTCTGATTATCAGCATTCGCTAGATTTGCTAAAAATTTATAAAGAGCGTCGTCCTGATATCGCCACCAAGTGCGGTTTTATGGTTGGTCTTGGCGAGACAGAAGAAGAGATCTATGCCCTACTCGATGATCTAAAAGCACATGATGTAGATATGATCACTATTGGTCAGTATCTACAGCCTAGTAAAAACCATGCGCCTGTCGATCGTTATGTTCATCCAGACGAGTTCCAACGCTATATGGACTACGGTAAAAAAATTGGCTTCTTTAGCATTTGGGCAGGTCCGATGGTACGCTCAAGCTACTTTGCAGATCGTCAGTACTATGGCGAAGACTGCCCAGCACCTATCCGCAGCAAAAAAGCCTTAGAAGCTGAGGGTAAACTTGGTTGCTAATTTAGCAATAAGCTGATGTGAAAGTAGTTGCGAATAGCAGCTACTAAGAACAGCCGCCAAGACATATCTTAAGAATGTTAAAAAGGGTGAATAACAGATTTGTTATTCACCCTTTTTTTTAGCTTTGTTAGATTTACCAATGATTAAACCTAACGCTTTACACGGTTAAAGTTGGCGTTGGCTCTCCAGCTGTTTTGATATTAAATACAGCAATACCAAGAACAATAACCCCGCCTACGATACCTGTTATCATCTCAGGATAAATCAATAGCAAAGCACCAACAGTCAAGACGACACGAGTTACCGTATTCATAGTACCTCTGAAGTACCCTTCAAGTGCTGAGCTCAGCGCAATAACTCCCGTGATCGACGTTACTACTACGGTAATAATATCTACAATAGGTGGCAGCGGGAAATCTTTTGCTGTAACTGCTAGCCCAGTTGGATCAATCATGAGCATCGTTGGATTATAAATAAACATAAATGGCACGATGAATCCAGCAAGTGCCAGTTTCAGTGATAAGAAACCTGTCTTCATCGGATCACCACCGGATATCCCTGCACCCGCAAAGGCTGCAAGACACACAGGCGGTGTAATATTTGCAAAGATACCAAAGTAGAAAACAAACATGTGCGCTGACAAGATTGGAATATCAAAACCGGCCAATGCTGGAGCCGCCATTGTCGCCGTAATGATATAAGCAGGAATAGAAGGTAATCCCATGCCCAAGACCATTGATGCCAACATCGTTAAGATAAGCGTAAAGAATAATGATCCTGCACCTAGCGTGACGATAGAGGATGTCATCACCGTACCAAAACTGGTCAAGCTCACGACTCCAATGATAATACCGACAACCGCACAAGCAGCCATAACCGCGAGCGACTGGCGCGCACCATCTTCTAGTGCGCCCAAAATATCAGAGAAGCTCATGCGAGTTTCAGCGCGTAGCATACTGATTATAACAGTGAAACCAATAGTATAAGCTGCTGCATAGCCCACAGGTACGTTTCTGATTAATAAGAAAATCAAGAAGACAATCGGCAATAGCATATGACCGCGGGCTTTTAATACTTCTTTGACCGCTGGTAGATTTTCTTTAGCAATACCTTTTAGATCACGACGTCCAGCTCGGAAATGCACCTGCGCAATGACGCCTAAATAGTACAAGATTGCTGGCAGTAATGCTGCTAAGGCAATCGTGCTATACGGCAAGCCTGTGGTCTCCGCCATAATGAAAGCACTGGCACCCATGATCGGTGGCAAAATCTGCCCACCAACCGAAGCACTGGCCTCAACTGCACCTGCAAAATCTTTATGATAGCCGACTTTTTTCATCAATGGAATGGTAAAGGCACCCGTACTAACCACATTTGATAAAGCTGAGCCATTGATACTGCCCATAAAACCACTAGAGATAACCGCTACTTTTGCAGGTCCGCCCTTTTTATGACCAGCGATGGCCAATGCCAAATCATTAAACAACTGCCCCATTCCCGAACGTGCTAAAAACGCACCGAACAGAATGAATAAGAAGATAAAGGTGACCGATGCACCAATCGCAACAGAGTATAGACCTTCTGTTTTTAAGAACAGTTGACCAAAGATATCACCCATATCATAAGGGCGAGTCAGTAATCTATCAGGCATAAAGTCCATGTGACTGACAAACGGATAGGCCAAAAATATCCCTGCTAAGATTGGTAAAATCCAACCTGTGATACGGCGACTGCCCTCTAATACGCAGACTACAGTGATCAGTGAAAATATCACGTCCATCTGATTTGCCATACCGCCGCGTGAGGTCACAATATCTTGATATTCATAAATGAGGTAACCCATACCAGATAGAGACAGGGCAAACCAAATCCAGTCATACCATGCGACTCGCTGACGGCTGCTTTTCTTGCTCGCTGGAAAAATTAGGAATATCAATGCAAAACCAACAGCCACGTGTACAGAGCGCTGAAGTAGCGCTGGCATTGGATTAAAAGTGATGTATAAATGAAACAGTGAATAGAGTATACAAATGCCAGCGATAAAATATTTTACTGGTCCTTGAGTGATATGACGCGTGATTGACTCTCGGTCATATTTTTCCAATACTGCTCGGTTGACTGCATCAGCATCTTTCTCAACTTGAGCATCTGGCATGGCAGCCATGCTACCTTGATCCGTCACTTGGGAGTTCATGACAAAAGTCCTTTTTAAATCTATCAATTAAATCATACGTCTTAGGCATGATCACCACTTCAGAATAGTCTGGCACCCACTGGTGAATCAAAAAACGATGTCCACCATAATCCATTTCACCTTTGGTCAGTCTAGATACGACCCAATTAAGGCGAGGCAGTTTTTCGTTGATTTGATAACCCAGATAGCCAGGCTTTTGTATAGGAGCGAGCATTTCGGTGGAGGGTGTCCCTGCACCGAACGCTTCAAAATAGGTCGTGGTCAGTAATAGCTCAGCACCTTCTGTACTGCTGCCGTCTATGCGTTGGTATTGCTCTTCCCACCACTGTTTTTCTACAGAATGTATCCAACGTAGCTGAAAATTAGGCTCAGTGAAATAGCAGACCTTATCATCAGCACCGTCTACGCCTGCAACCCGCACTTCAACGACAGACTGAAGCGTAGAGCCTAACCATAGCGTAAAAAAAACCAGCGCTGCAATAAATGCCGCGCCAGTCGCTAACCACAATGAATTACTTGGCTGCTTGTTCGTCATAGTACTTCTTAGCGCCAGGATGGATTGGGGCTACCATGCCATCACGAGCGGTTTCTAGACTGATATCATTGGCCGCTTGGTGGGCTGTTTTTAGACCATCTAAATTATCAAACAATGCTTTGGTTAATTTATAACCATCCGCTTCAGATAGATCAGAGCTAACCAATAGTGCATTCATAATTGCGGCAGTTGGTATGGCTGTTTCATTGCCATAAGTGCCAGCAGGAATCTCAAAGGTTTTGAAGTAAGGCTTGGTCGCAATGATTTCTTTTAGTTTGTCTTGGTTGATAGTGACAATCTGTAAATCTAAGCCTTGCTCTAATTCCATCAAAGATGAGTTTGGTAGACCGCTACTAAAGAATGCCGCTTCAATCTTACCTGCTTTCATACCATCAGCCGCTTCAGCAAAGCCTAAATAATCAACGGTGACATCATCATACGTGATACCAAACCCTTCAAGTAAAGTACGAGCATTGACTTCTGTACCAGAGCCTTGATCGCCTACCGCAATGCGCTTGCCACGTAAATCTTCAATGTTTTTGATACCAGATTTTTTCGAGGTTACGATTTGCACGACATTAGGGTACAAAACAGCAATCTGCTGAATGTTGGTGATTGGCTGCTCAAAGTTGTTTTTACCTTCAACAGCATCCGTGACCACATCACTCAATGCCAAGACCATGTCGACCTTGCCTTGGGTCAATAGATTGACGTTTTCAACTGATGCACCAGTGGTTTGAGTTTTTGAGTTTACGCCAAAAGTTTTGACATAGACTTCAGACAACGAAGTACCAATAATGTTATAAGGGCCAGACGCACCGCCAGTAGCGATGGTCAAAAACTTAGTATCAAGCTTATCTGCTGCAGTATCTGTTGCCGCACTATCTGCAGATGCAGTATCACTGCCCTCTGAGCTTGGAGATGAGCATGCAGTCAAACCTAAGGCAGCACTCAACATGGCTGACAAAAGTAATGGGGATTTTAAAGAATTAAGCATTGAATTCATCCTTGAAATGATCGGTTTTATCCGTTTAATAATATCCGTATTTATAAATAAGTACGTTACAGACGAGTAATAATATAGTAATTCTACTAATAAATAAACCTTAGCTTACTTTCTCTTTTTCTTTCAATACCTTATATTTAAAGCTATTAGAGAAAGTATAGGCTATTCATTAATTGAATTAATACACACTTATGTTTTGCTCTGCGAAACAATGTTTCATTTAATAAATATTAAAACAAAAATTATCGCTATTGTAAACCTCTATCTATATTTGGCAAATATCGCCATGATGCAGTACTTTTGAGAACACCTTACTTAAAGTAGTTCGATAAGAGCTTTCAATTTATAACTACAAGGGCAAAAGTTCTGCTATATTTTAGCTAACCTATTTTTTGGTTCAGGATATTACATGGCACTAGTTTGTGCCTCTCTTTTATTAATCTACTCGGATAGTCTTTATGACAATACCTCACACGGAAGTACTGGCAACGTTATCTGCTGATATTGCTATCATCGGTGGCAGCGGTCTCTACCAAATGTCATCGCTGACCAACAAACGCAGTGTGACGATACAGACGCCTTATGGCAGTCCATCCGATGATATTGTCTTAGGTGAGCTTGAGGAAGTAACAGTCGCATTTCTAACACGGCATGGTCAGGGTCATAGACTGACCCCGTCCGAAGTGCCTTATCGAGCCAATATCTATGCGCTAAAAACGCTTGGGGTACGCTATATCGTCTCCGTATCAGCAGTTGGCTCATTGCAAGCGCATCTTAAGCCATTAGATATGGTTATTCCAGATCAAATGATTGATATGACCAAGCAGCGAGTAGGTACTTTCTTTGGCTCGGGCGCAGTCGCCCATGTGTCGATGGCAGACCCACTATGCCCTGCCCTAGCAGACGTCTTGACGCGCGCTTATGACCAAGCAGATATTGCAGAAGGTACCAGTCATTCTAAAGCAACTTATGTCTGTATCGAAGGGCCTCAATTCTCAACTCGAGCAGAGTCAGAATGGTATCGTCAGATGCAGGCAGACATCATTGGTATGACCAATATGCCAGAAGCTAAATTGGCTCGTGAAGCTAGTATTGCTTATGCCACGTTAGCTCTGGTGACAGACTTCGACTGTTGGCATCCGACGGAAGAAGCCGTCAGTGCCGACTATGCGATAAAAAACCTCATGAAAAATGCGAATAATGCTCAGAAAGTGCTACGGGAAGCTGTTGCTTTGATTGCTGCCGAACTACCTGAGTCAATCGCTCACAATGCTCTTGCACAAGCGTTGGTCACACCTATAGATGCGATGGACGAGCATACCAAGATTAGACTAGCGGCCTTGCTAGCGTAATTTTAGTGCGTCTTTTCCATCTTTGACTGACTGCTGCTAATCGGTTTAATCTTAATCTGACTTTAATCAAGTCAAAAAAGGCCATTATCTAAAATAATGGCCTTTTTTATAATTTGACATGTATATTCGAAATGTATACTAAATACATCACTTTGATATCAGCAACAACCACCTGCACCAGATGCCAGCATCATAGGTTGATTAAATGGCATTAGCTCACCGCAACCTGCAAAAATACCGTAATGGCGACTGTCATCACCGATAAACTCAAAGTGCGGCGCAAAGCGCGATTCTTGCAGCATGCGAAACGTATTGCCACATACTGGGAATACCCGATCAGCTTCGATAGCATGATGTTTATCTAAATCAAACCAATGCGGGGACTGCTCGATAGTTCCTTTATATATCACCGCTTGTCCATGATCTTCGCAAGCATCCTCAAGCGAGTCAATTTTAAATAAGCGGTAAGTTGCAGAGAAAAACTGAATATCACCAATTTTAGCTGCCAAAGTAGGATCTGTAATCTCAAGTGGGCGATCTTCAACCAAACGTACGTCTAAGAATCCTGCATCTCGTGACAAACGGTTAAAATCCTTCCAATACAATGCGCCGCTCAAACATTCGCCATATAAGACTGGGTCATCGATTAAGTGTTGCGGGATACGGCGATCGGCATAGACGTCAGAAAAATAAAACTCTCCACCAGGTTTCAGCAAACGCTGTACACTGGCCATAACCGCGGCTTTATCTGGTGATAGATTGATAACGCAGTTTGAGACGATAATATCGAAGCTATTGGCTTCAAAGTCTAGTTCATCTAGTTTCTCGATATAGCCATGCAAAAATGTCACATTATCATAGCCAAACTTATCGACATGATAATCCTGATGCTGTTTGGCAACGGCTAGCTGCTCATCGGTCATATCAACACCGACTACGTGGCCACTCTCGCCAACTAATTGTGCTAGTGCATAGACATCTCGGCCTGAGCCACTGCCCAAATCTAAAATTCGGCAGCCTTCGAGCAGTGCTGGACATACCAGACCACAGCCATAATACCGATTCAATACTTCATCGTGAATATTAGCGAGTAATGGCTTTAGCCATTCCGGCATATTGCTAATATCACAACAAGCCGAGGTCTTTAGATCATTGGTACTCTGTAATTCTTTGCCATAGTAATTTTGCACGACGTCATGCATAACAATATCCTTATTGAATGTGCCATCCAGTGAAAAGTATTAGGGTCTGTTGAATATACAACTACGCTAGTGAATTTATTGACTCAGTTGTCAAGTATCCGTAATCAGCTATCAGTCGTTATCGACTTTGATATTAATATAAGAATCTAACCAGCCTGACGGTAAGTGCTTTAGATCTTTAGGCTCATCAATATCATGCAAAGGATCAAATAGCGCAAGCGTCCAGCCTAATGCCGCCATGCGCTGCTTGGTGACCGCGGCCACACTAGCCGTACTCCAAACAATGTCCGAAAACAGGCTTTCATCAACTTGCTTAAACCCTAACAGCACATAACCACCATCAGTCGCTGGAATCATAACCGCATCGTGCTGGTTTAGCTGCTGTACCGCTGTCTGAATACGTGCTGTCGTAAGACTAGGGCAGTCCGTACCAATTAACACAACCTTGTGAAAACGTTCCAGTGCGTGCTGACTGGCTATCAACATACGCAAACCCAAATCACCGTCGGCCTGAGCAGACCAACGCAGTGAGTTGGGCAAATCAAGCGCCTGCCAGCATGGATCTGTTGGTGCTGGACTCACACATAACTCAACGGAAAAACCAGTATCAATAGCCTGCTCGATACTATGCTGTAATAGTTGCCTCGCCATACGTGCAGCGCCATCTACCCCTAGCGCTGGCTGCAAACGGGTTTTTGCTTTGCTAGGTGCTGGATACTTTGCAAAAACAATGATGCAAGTATCCTGCTGTATTACAGATGAATCAGCTGTCACTATAACTGTCTCTTAATTAGTCAAATGCACGAGAATATACTCTTGCCTCTGTTGCCTATCATGTTTATAAAATAAACAATCTCATTGCTTATAGTAGCGTTGCTTTAAAATATCAGGCGATACGCCGCGCCAATAATCGAAGCGCAACTGCCACATCAAGAAAATAGTCCGCCATGTACCATGCTGCTGCCAACGCCGCGCGGATGTTATGACTTTGCTTTTTAGACAAGCTGGTCGAGCTATTTTCTTTAGCCGTTTACAGAGCTCAATATCTTCCATCAACGGCTGATCAGGATAACCACCAAGATCATCGAACACGGACCTTTTGACAAATATTGCTTGATCGCCAGTGGCGATACTCATTAGACGTGAGCGCTGATTTATCATTAATCCGACGATGCTTAGCAGTGGCTCACGGCTGTCTAAGCGTACATCAAAACGTCCCCAATCATACTGAGCTATTGCCTGCTGAACGTTATCTATCGCGTCAGCTGGCAGCTCGGTATCAGCATGTAAAAATAGCAGCACGTCACCTGTTGCTAACACAGCGCCCGCATTCATTTGCTGAGCACGTCCTACGGTAGAGTCAATAATATGCCAATCAATGATTGATTGAGCAGTCTCTGTACTTTTTAGCATCTCTTTGGCGATAGCAACCGAACCATCCACTGAACCCCCATCGACCAATATCACTTGCTGCGGTACCGGATCGAGACGGACAATATGAGCCATAAGCTCAGGCAAGTTATCCGCTTCATTTAATAAAGGAACAATAATTGATAGGTTCAATGAATATACCGTCACGTTAATCAGCGAGTAAGATTAAAAATCTGGCTTATTTTTTATTCAAATTCCAGTTGTAATCGGTGTAGCTTATTTTTATCTTGCCTTGTTTAAGATCTGCTGTCTGAGCCTTACTCAATCCTAGTGATGAGCTATAACGACCTAGAAACCCTGCTAAGTCTTTTGTACCACGCCAGTTGGTTGCAAAGTCTTCTTTATACCATTTAAAAATCGGTGACACTCTTAGCGTATCGCCTTTGAAACTATTGCGGCTACTGTCTGCTAAAAACTTAGACGTTGCCTGCTCTAGTTGACTGTCTAAACGCTTGCCAGTAAAGGCATCATCTTGCAATGCAGGGCAACCGATACTGGCACAATTGACCGCAAAGTGAATACGCGGATCGTTGTAACGTTTAGAACCACGAATCAAGTTGTGCTCGATATCATCAAGTGAGCGCGTCTTACCGAGCACCGAAACAAATTCTTGCTTCCATGGTGACCCAAACAGTCCGCCGATATCTTTGATAGATTTAACGTTTGGATATTTCGTCAATACCAAATCAACGGTGCCAGCGTTATAAACGTTGATTAAAAATGCCAACTGCTCGTTTTTACTCCAACGGTTGAACTCTGATTGAGATACCTTGCTCGTCGCCTCCAGATAGTTTGTCAACTTACTTTGATCTGCTTTCATGCCAGCATAATTGACCACTGAAGCTTTGCCACTGTTGGTCATGGTCACATGCTTATTTAATAAGCTATCCCAGCTCTGATGGTTAAAGTCAGCATGAGCGGCCACGCTTGCTAATAAAATAGTCGTGGCAATCACTGGTTGGGCGAAAAACGACTTCGCTGAAAAGTTAAATACTGACATAAGACTTACTCCGTTTACACTGATTGTTTTTTATCTAAATTTTTATGTATGCTTAAAGCACTTAGGCTTAAAGCACCTATGTTCAAAGTACTTATATTAAAAGTACTTACATTAGAGCTGCTATGGCGTGTCTACTAACGCTGGCTCCACCATCTCTTCTTCTAACACGCCGCCACAACTACTGCCCTGTCCAGCTGTACAGCCATAGCAGTGGTCAGCAATGGCGATGTCATCACCAGAAGAGTTTTGCGTTAACAAATCACTTAAGTGTCGCCGTGACTTGTTTGGTACAGGTATCTCTAACTGCTGATTGAAATCACAGTCAAACAGCTCACCCAACCAATTAACACTAATGGTCGAACGGCACATGACCTCTGCCAAATTGGCAGCCATATAGTTGGCTTTGAGCAAATCCATATACGGGTGGAACTCTTTTTTTGCCAATAGAACCGCCCCAAAACGCTGAATCGGCATATTTGTTAGGGCAAACAGATGATTAAACTCAATATCAAAGTGCGCTTTTAGCTCTCGCTTATAGTCGGCTTCAAGCTGCTGCTGATTAGGTGGCAGTGTCGCACCTTGCGGATTGAAGACCAAGTTTAATATTAAGTTTGATTCAGGCTTGCCATAGCCCAAGCTATTGAGCTTCTGCAACCCCAATATACTGTCGTCAAACGCACCTTTTCCGCGCTGTTTGTCTACATTTTCTAAATAGTAACAAGGCAAAGATGCCACCACTTCCACTTGGTTGTCTGCTAAAAACTGCGCCATATCCTCATAGCCTTCTTCCATAAGAATGGTCAGGTTACAGCGGTCTATCACTTTGACACCTAATGCCCGAGCAGCCTTGACCAAATACTTAAAATCCTCATGCATTTCAGGCGCACCGCCGGTCAAATCAAGCGTATCGATGTTTTGTGCTTGTAATACCTCCGGTATCAGCTCAACCAATTCACGTGACATCATCTCGGTACGATAAGGGCTGGCAGCCACATGACAATGCACGCAGGACATATTACATAAGTAGCCCATATTGACTTGCAATATCGTCAATTGACGTCGTTTTATCGCTGGAAAATCAGTATGCTCAAGTAACTCGATAGTTGATTTCATGGTAGTCTAAAATCCTGTTAGCAGTACAACTAAAAAAGGATGGCAACGTGACATTAAAAATTAGAAAACACAGATAGCGCATTGCTTTTACTGTTTATTTTTAAAATTCACAACGTAAACCCCACTTGCTCACTTTACGGTTTATCTAATTAATCATACCTGATTATCAATAAGCATTGACAACTAATCATATGGATTTTATGGTTTATTCCAAATAAGCATTAACCTTCGTTAATCTTTATCAGCTTCGATAAAACGCTTATCAATATACTTCTTGAGATGCCATACCCATCGGCCTTGTAGATTTACATTACCCCAACTACCAATGGCGTATTTATCACCGCAAGACAGCAGATATAGCGTGCGTGATTTTGGCTGATAGATCTTCATTACGTTGTCACCCAGATAGGCCAACAAATTCTCAGCTTCGACAGCACCACCATGCACCGAGTGAACCCCTGAGTGCGCCACGTATTTATCGACTCGTGTCGCCACATCACCAACCGCAAACACATTAGAATGAGAGATGCTCTGTTGCTTATCGTTCACCGCGACAAACTCATTACCTTCGATTTCTAAATCTGTAGAATCCGTCCATGCCGAGCCTATGACGCCAGTCGCAGCGATGACAGCATTTATGGGCAATGATTTATGGGTGGTCAATAATTTACCGTCACGATAATCGGTCGCTCGTTCTCGAACTATCGTAATACCATGACGATGTAACTGCTTAATAACTCTCTGTCGAAAGCCCGAATTAAACCCTGACAATAGATTCTCACCGCATACTAATGTCACTTGATGATTACGATTGATATTCCGTAGCGCGACTTGGGCTGCCATCACCAATTCTATGGCCGCAGCACCTGCCCCAATAATGGCCAATTGATACTTTTTAGACTCCTGAGCGTCCTTTAGAATCTGCTGCCATTGGGTGATAAATGTTGATAATGGTCGTATGGCAATCACGTCAGTATCAGTATTAGCAGCGCAAGTATTATTATCGTCACTGTCGCTTCTGTGCTCGTTGTAGCCATTGTGGTCACGTAGCCAACGCATGTCTGTATCTGCCCCAGTATTCAAAGATAGGACGTCATAGTCAAAATCCGTTTGTCCATCGCCAGTCGTAACTACCTTGTTTGACGCTGCTTTTACTTGTACAAGCGATTGCTGAATAAAGCGCACACCTGCTCGCACACAAAGCGATTTGATATCGATACTGATATCATGCAGCCGATAATGCCCTGCCATCCAACCCGGTAACATGCCAGAATAGATGGTTTGCGGTTGCTCACTAATTAAATGAATGTCTGCCTCTATCGTATCGGCGTCCTTTAAACGCGCTGCGCTAAGTCGGCGTAACATACCAATATGGGCATGACCTGCCCCTGCCAATAGTAGGGTTTTTTTCGGTGAAAATTTTGTCATAGATGATTTTATCAAGGCGGTTAGTTGCTGTTAATATTTGGTTGATTGATATAAATGACTTTAAAAACTCATTTAAAAGTATCATATAAATAAGACCAGTCTGTTGCAGGCAAACAGTAAGAGCGTAAATGGCTTATACCGATTCAATCGTAGTCACTGCGTCAACTGTTATTAGCAGAACGCTATTTTGTATAACTGAATTAAAATCATAAAATAAGGTGAAATTATTTATCATCGCCCAGTACAATAGGACATTATAAGAGCCGTATGATAAATTGCTCTGCTTGACCCATTATTTGAGAAATATCGTCAAAACCGTTAATGAAAATTATAAGTAATCAAGGAACATTACATGAGTACCAATATCGATACCAGTAACGACCACATTTTGTCTTCTGACAATATTCACTACTTGCATCATGACTTTTTTGAACCAAGCAGCAAAGACGTCGAAATTAGCGCGACTTTACTGATTGTGCATGGCATGGCAGAGCACAGCGGTCGCTATAGCGATTTTGCACAGTTTTTAGCAGACAATGGTATCGCTGTGGCCACTTATGATCATTTGGGTCATGGACAGACTATCAAGACTGAAGCCGATCTCGGATTTTTTGGTGAGGAGCATCCGGTACAGTCGCTACTAAAAGATGTGATTGTGATGGCCGATAGCCTAAAAGACCGTCATCCAGACGTTCCGCATTTTGTGATGGGTCACTCAATGGGGTCGTTTATCGTGCGTAATGTACTTAAGCATCATGCGCATAATTTCACAGGCGCCATTCTAATGGGTTCCGCAGACGCCAACCCACTGGCCAAGGTTTTACTACCTATTAATAAGCTACTGGCCAGAGTCGCCCCACGACAATCGAATACCGTTTTTGCCAAGGTGATGAACAAAGTCCTTAACAGCCAACTATCTGATCGCAATTCGTCCTCACAGTTTGCGTGGCTCAGCGAAAATACCGCAAATATTGAAGCCTATGAAGCTGATCCTCAGACTGGTTTTGACTTTACCAATAATGGCTTTATGACATTGTTTACACTCATGGATACTGGACTGAATAAAAATTGGGCTACTACTATTGCCAAAAACTTCCCAATGCTGTTTATTAGCGGTGAAGATGATCCGATTGGTGAAATGGGTCGCGGTATACGTAGGGTTGTCACGCGTCTGGACAAGCGTCATTTCAGTCATGTCGATATTCAGCTGTATCCTAATATGCGTCATGAAGTGTTGCATGAAAAGGATAAACAGACCGTTTATCAAGATATTTTAGAGTGGATAGAGACCAACACGGTAAACGATTAAATCATGATAAATGAGTTGTTTTGAGAGAATATCTGAAAACAACTCATTTAATATTGTCATAATAAGACCCTCAACGCGTTTGCTAAAAGTGGTCAAATTAGCGACAATACGGCAAGCAAGTTTTTGGACCAAGCCATACCTTGAATTTTCTTTAGGCTGGGTCATATAAGTCTTTAACCATAACATTAAGATCACCCTCCCTTTCATTCATTTTAGGAACCTTTATGTCATTACAACAAACCATCGAGCAAGCATTTGAAAATCGCAATGAATACAGCCCAGCTAATATGCCACAAGACGTACGTGATGCTATCAATCAAGTACTTGAGCAACTAGATAACGGTAGCCTGCGCGTAGCAGAAAAGAAAGATGGCGAATGGGTCGTCAATCAGTGGGCCAAAAAAGCCGTACTATTGTCTTTCCGTCTAA